>Ga0209536_100001041_pt1 | contig 46078 bp, 38 predicted proteins | sample DeeMarSeWOR28_12_FD_187461 | JGI IMG/M metagenome (GOLD analysis project Ga0209536, IMG submission 187461) | Marine sediment microbial communities from White Oak River estuary, North Carolina - WOR-2-8_12 (SPAdes) (version 2) | ecosystem: Environmental > Aquatic > Marine > Intertidal zone >...
GCAAACGGCGGGCCGCGTTTTTTCCTCTCGCTGGCGCCGGTGGACCCGGATCCGTTCGTGGCATTTTTAATCGTCAACACCGAGACCAACGAAGAGGTGTCCGAACTGGTTGCGCGCACGAACCAATACATTGTGGATCATTTCCCCAATGTGCTCGGCCGGGTCAAGTCCATGTGGCTGGGCGGCAGTGAGACCGGCCTGTTTCAGCTCCGGCTAAGCGGCCCCGGCATCGAGGTGCTGCTGAACCAGGCCGATCAGGTTATGGCTGCACTGCGCGAGATTCCCGGCACGATCGATATCAAGCATGATTGGAACAACCGCGTGATGACGGCCATTGCAGATGTCGATCAGGCCCGCGCCCGCCGCGCCGGGGTGACATCGGAGGATGTGGCCGAGGCCCTGGACTTCTTTATCGATGGTACGACGACCACCGACTATCATGAGGGCAATGTTCAGATCCCCATCGTCGGGCGCGGTGTCAAGGCTGAACGGGAATCCCCTGAAAGCCTGTCCACCATCAGCATCCGCACGCAAACCGGCGGCAATGTGCCGCTCAACCAGGTTGCCGATGTCTACACCATCGGCGAGCTGAACCGCATCATGCGCTACAACCAGGAGCGCACCGTCACCGTCAGCGCCAAAAACCAGGTGCTGAAAGCCTCAGAAATTTTTGAGGCCCTCAAGCCGACAATCGACGCGATGGAGTTTCCGAAACACCACTTCTGGGAAGTCGGCGGCGAACTTTGGGATGCCGCCAAGGCCCAGCGGAACCTGGTCAAATGGATGCTGCCCTGTTTTGGCGGCATCGTGTTTTTGCTGGTCTGGCAGTTTAACTCCATCCGCCGGGCGGCCATCATTATTTTGACCATGCCGCTGGTCATTGTCGGCGCCGTGGTCGGCCTGCTGGCGATGCAGGCGGATTTCGGGTTTATGGTCATCCTCGGGCTTTTGGCCCTGGCCGGATCGATTGTAAACAACGGTATCGTCATGATCGATAAAATTGAGGAAAACCGCCGCGAGGGGCAGACCCCCTATGATGCGGTGATCAATTCGGCCGTCAGCCGGTTCAGGCCGATCCTGCTTTCGGTTTCAACCACCATGCTGGGATTCTCGCCGCTGATCATCAACCGGGATCCGCTTTTTTACGGCATGGCCAGCATCATGTTCTTCGGCCTGGGCATCGGCAGTATGTTTACGCTGAATTACGTACCGGCCCTTTACAGCATCTTTTTTCGGGTGAAAGTCCCTGGCAAATAAAGTGGCCCGGCTGAATGCAAAGGGATTATAAAGCAGCAGTCCTGCGCTTCTCCCGCCAGGGAATTAGAGGAGGGTCGTGAAAATATGCATTTCTTTTTGATAATTATTATAATCTCTGTAATTTCAAACTAAGAAACGATAAAATATTCCTGACAGTACAACCCATCCCAGGATTAAAAGGGTTAATACCGCGCAGCCGCCGGCAAGCAGTTTGTGGAAGATGTTCTCTTTTTTATTCTCTTGATATCCCAGCAAAAAGCCCAGACCGATTCCTGCGGCAATCCCGCCGCCGTGCCCCCAGTTATTGATCACCGGCACCAGCAGACCGAAGATGAAAAGAATAATAACCCAGATGCCGATTTGCTTGTATATCGTTCGCCCGTACACGCCTCCCCGGCTCTTGCCGTAGTAAAGCAGGGCGCCTGCCAGGCTGCAAACCGACGCAGAGGCGCCGATGGTCCATGAAACCGATGCAAGATAAGAAACCAAAAAACCGATGACCCCGCCCAGGGTATAGATGATAAACATTCGATAAACACCGTATTCCCGGGCAGCCAGCAAACCAAGCTGTCGAAAGGCCGCCATATTGAAGAAGATGTGCAGGATACTGCCATGCAGATAATTGGCCGAAACCAGGGTCCAATAGCGATGATAGGCATCCACCGGTACTTTTCCGGTGGCACCCAGCAACTCGAGGATCGGCCCCGACGGTGATAAGAAGGTCAGCGGATTCATGCCTGATCCCAGACCCTTTGGATTTAGCAGTAAGGAAAGCACGTAAATACCGACATTGACGCCGATGATTGTTTTGACCAGCAGGTTAGGATCATTAAATCCGCGGGTCCAGATATTATTCTTCCACCAGGCTCCCGGACGGGAAGTCCCGCAATACGGACATCTCTTTTCCGATATGCTGATGAGTTTCTTGCAGTTAGGGCAAAGCAGGGACTGTCTTTTATGAGTTGGCATAGTACGATTTCGGAATGCGGATTGCGGATTGCGGATTTTAAATACGCGCCAGGCTTGTTATCTAAATCCGCAATCTGAAATCCGCAATTAATTTGGCTTCAATACCGGTTGGCGATCTTAATTTAAAAGTTGCGCGAATTTGAATCCGTTTAATTTACAATAAGACCTCAACCTGTTTGGTCAAGCTAGCGGTCGAGCTGCAGCAGCAGCATCTGACAAATGATTAGAGCCTGCTTCAGGGTGTATCGGACCGAAAGCGGATGATACCACAATGTGGTGTTGCTTTCCAATTGACACGCAGCCCGTTTTTTTTTATTATGGGCCACGATCTAAAAACATAACCTAAATCATCCTATCCAAATTCCTGCCATAATATGTGGCACCGGAAAGCTTTTCAGCCGTCACAGATTTCTTTTCCGTCTCAGCGAATTAATGGGCTAAAGCTGTATGATGATCCGAGGACCGTGTGAATCAAAAAGTTAAAACAAATACCTCCCCGCAACAAACTTTTCTGAGCCTGATGATACTGGGCGTTCTGGCTGTCATTGCCGGCGGTGTTTTCTGGGTTCAGTTTAGCTATAATCCCGCGGTTCAACAAATGGCTTCCGTTTTTCCCGGCGGCGCCACGGGGGAAACTGCCCCGCCGGCTTCCGATGAAAACCAGTTGATATCATTGCCATCCGGCCAGTCACCGCTGAGTCCACTGGAAGCCTTCGACGCTGAGACCCTTTCGGATAAAATCAACGGCAAGGCTGAATTGTATCTGTCGGCCGGTTTCATCCGCCTCCACAGCCAGCGATTCACCAATGAAGCCGCCGGGGATGCATGGATGGAAGTTTTCGTCTATGATATGCAATCGGCCCAAAATGCGTTTTCCGTTTTCAGTGCCCAGCGACGGGATGATGCCCGAACGCTTGACCTGGGGCCGCACGCCTATCAAACACAAAACGCCATTTTTTTCGCGCATGGCCCTTTTTACGTGGAAATTGTGGCAACCGATGTTTCCGAGGCGATCATTCAGGCGATGATAACATTTGCCGAAGCTTTTATCGAAAGACATCCCGTCGAAAACCAGAGCATCGGTGAAAAGGAACTGTTTCCCACCGCGGACTTGGTCCCCGGCAGCATCTCACTGGTGTCGGCCGATGCATTTGGATACGACCGCTTCGATCAAATATTTACAGCCACATACAATCTAGCGGGCAGCGAGCTTATGGCCTATTACTCCCGCCGAAAGGATCCCCGGGAAGCTGAATCGCTCGCATTGAGCTACCGGGATTTTTTGACAGAATTCGGCGGAAAGCCGGCTGAATCGGGCCTGGGAATCAAAACGGCTGAAATGATCAGTATTTTAGACACCTATGAGATTGTATTCTCCCATGGCCCCTACCTGGCAGGTGTACGCGAAGCCGCTGATAAGCAATCGGCGCAGAAATTGGCCCTGCAGTTATTTAATCGAATCAAAGCGGCCACTCGTGAATCGGATCTTAAAAATTAATAGAGGTTGAAACTTGAACAATCAGCATTTAAATCGGCGCCAATTCATCACGCGGGCTACCAAGGCGGGCGTATCCATTCTCGCGGCCGGCTCGATCAGTTACTGGTTTTATGACCGCACCGGGCCCCGCCCCTCGTCAGAAGATCTGACCGTAGCCCGAATACCTGATTTTTCGATGCCGGAGCTCGGTCGGCGAATGAGCGTCATTAAAGGCAGCAACAGATCTGAAACGCTGGAACTGGCGCTAAAGTCCATCGGCGGCATCGAGACCTTTATTAAAAAGGGGGACCGGGTAATGCTGAAGGTAAACGCCGCCTTCGCATCTCCGCCCATTCTTTCAGCAACGACCCACCCGGAACTGGTTGGCGCGATAACCCGTTTGTGTCTTAAGGCCGGTGCCGCATCGGTCACCGTAACCGACAATCCGATCAACGACCCGGCCAGCTGTTTTCGACTCACCGGAATTGAAGCGGCGGCCCGCTCTGCCGGGGCAAACGTGCTCTTCCCGCATAAGGAATTATTTAAATCCTTTACCCTGCCGGAAGCACAGCTGATTCGCAATTGGCCGGTTCTATCTGAACCGCTGGACAGAATCAACAAAGTCATCGGGACTGCTCCGGTTAAAGATCATCACCGCAGCGGTGCTTCCATGGTTATGAAAAATTGGTATGGTCTGCTGGGCGGGCGCCGCAACATTTTTCACCAGGATATTCACACGATTATTAAAGAACTGGCCATGATGGTAAAACCGACACTGGTGGTTTTAGACGGCACCACCACCATGATGCGCAATGGCCCAACCGGCGGCTCTCTTTCAGACCTCAAGGAAACCCAAACGATGATCGTCGGTACCGATCAGGTGGCGGCGGATGCTTACGGCGCCACCCTGCTCGATAAAACCCTTGATGAGTTGGCTTTTATTAAAAAGGCCGAAGCCAGCGGGGTGGGAACAGCAAATTTCAGATCACTTAATCCGGTGATGGAATCAATATAAAAAGCTTCAGGGTCAGCAGTTTTGGGTTATACTAAGCTCAATATCTTGTTTCATTGGTTGAATTGGTTTTATTGGTTTTATTGGTTGAATCTTCTCCTGTCGAACGAATCGAACCAATTAAACCAATCAAACAAATAAAACAAGAAACGCGTTTTCTAGCATCTAATATCTGAATTATATTAAACTGAATACGGTAACGATGAAGATTGTAACGACTAGACGCATCTGCCAGATATTTTTTTTCATCCTCTTCCTCTGGTTTTGTGTGGCGACGACATTGGGAGAACGATGGTGGCAACTGCGCGGATGGCCGGTCAACTGGATCATCCAGCTGGATCCGCTGGTGGGCCTGGGCACCTTGCTAACCACCCGAACCCTTTATGCCGGACTTGTCTGGGGGCTTGCCGCGGTGGTTCTGACGATTATTCTGGGCAGATTTTTCTGCGGCTGGTTATGTCCATTTGGGTCCATTCATCAATTTGTCGGCTATCTGGCCAAACGCAAAAAATCCGTTAAAACCAGACTAAAACTCAATCGATACCATTCGGCGCAATCCGTCAAATACTGGATCCTGGTCTTTTTGCTCACCATTGCGGTCGCCGAACTTGCCGTAGATGTCATCCGCCTGCCACGCTCAACGCCGATGGGGTTCGCCGTGTTGATGGCTTTGGGCCTGGTGGCGGTTATCGTCCTGGTTATCCGGCAGATAAAATTTAGCGTTAAGAAAACCATCACAGCTGTTTTAACGCTAGCCGGTTGCTGGATTTTGCTAAGTTTTTTGTTTTACGGGGACTGGCGTCCGGTTGCGTCGCTTCAAATCGGATTGCTGGATCCGATTCCACTGGTGTACCGCTCGATCAATCTGATTGTCCTGCCCCTCATCGATCAAACAACTTTAATGGCCGCCGGCAGCCCGCGGCTTTATGCGGGTACCTGGCTGATCGCGTCCGTTTTTGGGGCATCTGTGATGTTGAATCTGATCTGGCCGCGCTTCTATTGTCGATTTGTTTGTCCGCTGGGGGCCCTATTCGCCGTGTTGGGGCGTTTTGCCATCTGGCGCATCGGTAAAACCCGGGAGGAATGCACCGATTGCCACCTGTGTGAGAGAAATTGTGAGGGCGCCTGTCAGCCCACCTCTCGAATTCGGATAGCGGAATGTGTACTCTGTTTAAATTGCATCGACGACTGCCACCACGGCCTGATGGGCTATCACACCGCACCGTCTGCCGGCGGTGAAATCGTTTCGCCGGATTTATCACGACGCGAATTTTTAGTCACGACCGTATCGGGCGTCGCTGTCATCCCGGTGCTGCGTATCGGTGGTATACCGGGACCCAACTGGAATGCGCGTATGGTACGCCCCCCGGGCAGCCTGCCGGAAAGCCAGTTTCTATCGCGCTGCATAAAATGCGGTCAGTGTATGCGAATCTGTCCGACCAATGTGTTGCATCCGGCCGGGCTAACGGCGGGTCTGGAAGGCCTGTGGACACCGGTGCTCAATTTTCGAATCGGCACCAGCGGGTGCCAGCACAATTGCATCGCCTGCGGAAATCTCTGCCCCACAGCTGCCATTCGACCTATCAGCCTCGAAGAGCGGCAGGGCATTAACCAGTATGCCGGACAGGGGCCCATAAAAATCGGAACTGCTTTTATCGATCGCGGCCGTTGCCTGCCCTGGGCCATGGACCGGCCCTGCATCGTCTGTCAGGAAAATTGCCCGGTCAGCCCGAAAGCAATCTTCACCCGCGAGCTTTTCAATACCATCCGCACCCATCAGCCTTTGATTGTAAAGAATGCCGATTCAACCCGGATTGAGTTTGAAACCGATGTGCTGGAGCCGGGCCGGTATTCCACCGGAGATTATTTTTGCGTTATGGCGCAAGCCCCTGATAACCGACCCCGGCGGATCATTGCCAATACATCCCGAAGCTTGACGCTTGACGGTAAATTTCCATTTGAACAGCCGCCGGAGACACGAAATTCGGTTTCGATTCAAATTCGGCTGCAACAGCCTTATGTCGATCCCAAGCTCTGTATTGGCTGCGGTGTCTGTGAACATGAATGTCCGGTACGCGGTAAACGCGCCATTCGCGTCACGGCCGAAAACGAATCGCGAGCCCGTCAGCATGCCTTAACTCTTCAAGGCTAACCCCCCCTAATTGATCGTAAATAATACGAAAAACAGGGGTGATGTTTTAAAGATGAGTTATCGTTAGAATAAAGGGAAATCCGATTATGACCCAAAGAAATTCAGGCTGGACCCGCAGAGCGTTTATAAAAACCGCCTGCGCAGGCAGTATGGGATCGATAATTAGCCTTAAAAACAATCCGGCCCATGCTTCTGATGACCCCGTGGTGGTGCCGACCCGACCGTTCGGCAAAACCGGAATCGAGGTGCCCATACTGGGATTCGGCACCAGTTTGCATGTCGCCTTCAGCCGGTTGCTGCTCAGACAGGCGGTCAATTGGGGCGTCACCTACTGGGATACGGCAAATACCTACATGGGCGGCAATAGCGAAAAAGCCATCGGCAAATATTTCGGCAAATACCCCCAAGACCGCAAAAAGATTTTTCTGGTGACAAAAACCCACGCCGGAACCGCCCAGGGGAGAACCGAAGATCTCAATTTATCGCTGGAACGCATGAAGACCGACTATATCGATCTTTTCTTCATCCACAGCGTATGGCGCCCGGACGAATTGGACAATCCAACCAAGTCCTGGGCCCAAAAGGCCAAAGCCGACGGAAAGATCCGATTATTCGGGTTCAGCGCCCACAGCAACATGGAAGCATGCCTGCTGGGGGCAGCCAAGCTTGGTTGGATCGACGGCATCATGATGACCTACAATTATCGTTTGATGCACACCGATGAGATGCGACGGGCGCTGGATGCCTGTGTCAAGGCCGGCATCGGCCTGACCGCCATGAAAACCCAGGGCGGGGGTCAGGTCAGAAGCGATTCGCAAACCGAACTCGAACTGGCCGGTCGTTTTCTGCAAAAAGGCTTCAGCGATGCGCAGGCCAAACTCAAAGCCGTTTGGCAAAACCAGCATATCGCCAGCATTTGTTCAGAAATGCCCAACATGACGATTCTAATGGCCAATGTGGCCGCTGCCATAAATAAGACCGAGCTTTCTGCCGCAGAAACAAAGCTGCTGCGGCAATATGCCCGGGAAACACGGTCCGGTTACTGTACCGGCTGCACCAACATCTGTGAGTCCGCAGTCCCCATCGACATCCCTATCGGCGATATAATGCGTTATCTCATGTATGCCCGCAGTTACGACAGCCGCAGGAGGGCACGCCATTGCTTTAGAAAAATTTCTGAAGCGCACCGCCGGCAGATGGTTCATCTGGATTATTCTTTAGCGGAACAAAGATGCCCCCAGAAAATGGCGATCGGCAAACTCATGCGGGAGGCGCTGGATGAATTGACTTAGATCCAAAAATGAAAAACGGGTATACCCGAAACCGATTCTGATAATTGCCCGGAAAATAAAAAAGATCCGGCCATCTAGATGGAGGCATTTTATATGACAATAAAAGACAGCAACTGGTCACGCCGAAAATTTTTAAAAGCCGCCGGTGTAGCCGGCGCGGGGACTGTATTCGCTCCGATGACCGGCCTGGTAAAAGCATCTGAAACGCATGCAACCATCCCCACCCGGCCCTTTGGCAAAACCGGGGCGCAGGTATCCATCCTGTCGGTCGGGGGGACGGTTGACACGGCATCAAACCTGTTAATGCTCAGGCAGGCCGTAAAATGGGGTGCAACCTACTGGGACACCGCGCCATCCTATCGCTGGGGTCGCAGCGAGGCCGGTTTCGGCAAATATCTGGATAAATACCCGGAAGATAGAAAGAAAATATTTCTGGTAACCAAAAGCAGCGCCTGGACCACAAAAGGTATGACCCGTGATCTAAACAAATCGTTAGATAAAATGAAGACGGATTATATCGACCTGTACTTTGTCCACGGCATCAGCAGTATCAGCGAAATGGATGACGACACCAAGGCCTGGGCGGAAAAGGCCAAGCGTGAAGGCAAAATTCGCTTCTTCGGCTTCAGCACCCACAGCAACATGGAAAAATGCTTGCTGGAAGGGGCCAAACTGGGTTGGATCGACGGCATTATGATGACCTACAATTATCGCCTGATGCATACCGATGACATGCGGCGGGCGGTAGATGCCTGCACCGAAGCCGGTATCGGCCTAACCGCCATGAAAACCCAGGGCGGGGGTCAGGTCAGAAGCGATTCACAAACCGAGCTTGACCTGGCCGGCCGCTTTCTGCAAAGAGGCTTCACCGATGCCCAGGCCAAGCTAAAATCAGTGTGGGAAAATCCGCAGATATCCAGTATTTGCTCGCGAATGAAAAACATGACGATTCTGATTTCAAACGTGGCTGCGGCCCTGGATAAAACCCGGCTGTCAGCCCGGGACACCGAACTGCTGCAGAAATATGCGCAAGAAACCCGCTCGGCTTACTGCGCCGGATGTACCGCTAATTGTGAATCACACGTGGAAGGAGGCGCACCGATTGGCGATGTGATGCGATATCTGATGTACTGCAACAGCTACGATGACCATGATTACGCTGCGGCCGGCTTTAAAAAGATTCCCGAAAAAATTCGCCGGCATCTGCCCTATCTGGATTATGCACTGGCAGAACGCAAATGCCCGCAGGGCTTGCCCATCGCGAAGCTTATGCGGGAGGCAGTGAAAAAGTTTGGAGCCTAAAACAAGGCTCATCAGATAAGAAATAAAATAGACTCCATCCGATTTTCTTTTTTAGTAAAAGCTTTTCATCTATTTTCATGCAGAATTCAGGTGATAATTTTGTAGCGTTGCTTCCGCTTCTGATATAATTTCGTCTCGCAGCGATTCAGGAGAAAGCACCTCAGCCCTGGACCCCCAGCTCATTACCCAGAATTTAATTTCGTCCGTTCCGGCCACCCGGGCCTCAAAAACAATAGATCCGTCTTTTTGGGGCACAATCTTCTGGGTTCTATGCCAGATCTTTTCACGGATATACCCGGCAATTTCTGCCGCAAACCGAATCCTGACTTGGCGGGGTTTGCCGTGAAATACGCCGAAACTGGTCTGCATAAAATCTTCGACCGTAAAATCTTCCGGCATCTCAAATGTTTCGTCAGTTAACTTCAACGACTTGATCCGATCTAAAGCAAAAATCCGGATATCCTTTCGCAGCCCGCAGTTCCCGACCAGGTAAAAGGCGCCGTCAAAAAACCAGATTTTATAGGGAGCCACTTTGCGCCGCGTTTTCTTCTTGCGGCTCATGGTAAAGTAGTCAATTTCGATATTTCTTCTATAGCGGGTCGCTTCAGTAATCCTGTCTATCGTTTCCCGCAGGCGATCATATGGTTTGTAAGGCTTTGAACCGATTTCAAAACTTTGCTCTATCCGCTCAAGGTATTGGATGGTTTCCGCCGGCAGGGTGGCTTTTATCTTCTGGAAGAAAGATTCCAGGGATTCATAAAAAACCGTGTCTTTCAGAACCGTCATCATCCCCCGGCTGAAATAAAGGGCCATCAATTCAGTCAGATCCAGCGGAATCGGAATGTTGTTTCTGGCCGTGTCAAGGATCGACCACAGGTTTTTACCCTCTACCCGGTCGGTAAAAATCGGGAAACCGGCCAACTGCAGGGCCTCCAGATCCCGATACACGGTGCGCCAGTGGTATTCAAGTTCCCGGGCCAGATCCGCGGCCGATTTGCCTCTGCGAGCGGCGATGAGGCTCTGCAAAATCCGCCACTGCCTGGCCAGTTGATCTCCGCGTGCCATAAATTTCCTCCCGTATAATTTCTGATAGGCCAATCGATGGGCTGTCGCAAAAATTGCGGGTCAGGTTTCAAAGTTGGTCCGCCGAAGGCGGCTTGAGCCCGTAAAAAAGGGAAAAAGGCCTGCCTTTGGTTTTCTTTCCGGCTAACGGGCCTGCGGGCTCAGCCTGTAAACTAACCATTAAATCCGGTTTCAGGCAAGTGATTAAGCGCCCGGGTAAAAAACTTTTTATTTTTTCATTTGTTTGTCCGGATCTGACAAACTGCCGTGATAATGTTCAATTCGAAAATGGCTGGATTTCCGGTATTGTGACGAAACCGATAACCAAAAAAGGGGACAACAGACATGACCAAAGACATTTTTAATCCGGATTATGATGAGTGTTATGAGTACCATGGGAACACAACGATAGCGCTTACCCGCAAACAGGGCGAAATTACCGTCTGGCGGGACTGGATTACCTTCGATACAGTCGAAGAAGCCAGCGTCTATTTCAATGAACATTGCGGCGCCTATGAATAAGCGAAGGGCAGGTTCAAGGTTCAGACGTCCAGAGGCTTACCGTCCTGGCTCTGGATTGTATCAAGCTTAACATCTTGTTGCATTAGTTTCATTGGTTAAATTGGTTTTATTCGTTTGATCTTAACCAATCGAACTAATCGAACCAATCAAACCACTTAAACAAAAAGGGAATCGCTTCAAAATTAATATACGAACCTTTGAACCGGTAGACCGACACCTGAACACTGAAAGGGGCACTCATAATGAACCATACGGCAAATATGGTCGGTATGGGCTGTTTTGCCAAAACCGATACGCTGCGCCAGGTGTTTAGCAGGGCGATCGAAAATTATATTCTGGGCAAATATGCGGATATCTGTCCACCGCCGGGTAGCGTTTTAAATAATGAAAATTTGACGTCTTTTTTCAAATCGGTAATTGCCCTTGGAGCTGAGAAGCCCGATCAGCTGGAATTGTCTTCAGAATTTATACCGGGAACGGCTGAAATCACCGGTTTTTTTCTGGGTTTGAAAAAAAGAAACCTGCATTTGGTGGTGTTTTTTAGCGGTGAGGGTCGGCGACAAACAAAATTTGCGGTCCGGCTTGAAAAATTTACCCGGCTCAGGAAAAAACGCCTGCACTAATGTTATGTGCCCCGGACTTTGGCTGGTTTGGATTCAACGCGTTTAATGCATTTGAATGCGCGCTACTCCTCTTTGGGGTGGCATTGAATGCAACTGGTCGGCCCGGGGACCGTCAACGCTTCTTGCAACTCTTGGTGTGATTTCTCCAACTGTAAGTTTTGGGCCTTTATTTCCTTATGACATCCAATACACATCTGGTGATAGCCGGATTTATAATACCGAATTGCCAGTTCCGGATTCGTTCTGCCTTCTCCGGACTTGGTCGGTGAAACCGTCACATCATGACAGTCTTTCGTGCCGCATCCCTGTATCACTTCGGTTCCTTCCCATTTATGATGGCAGGTTCGGCAATCAACGCTGGCAAAGTGAGTGGAATGAGGGAATTCTACCGGAGATCGCTTAGGTTCCACCGATTCCGGCGGTTCCAGCACGATAACCCCCATGGGAACCACCATCTCATCTTCGGTTTCCTGCCCCACAACCATCGTCATACTTCCTAAAACCAAGACCACACTCAAGCATACGCATAAAAGACCTGTTCTCTGCATACTCATCTCCCCGTAGCGAACTCAAGTAATTTCTATAATTAAATAAATTTAATCTATAATTTTCGTTGATGGATCGTCAAGGCCTTCCCGCCCTGATGATGAATTGAAAGGGAATTAATGCGCTATAAATAAAAAAATTTCAACCCTAAATTTAAACTTTTGTAAAAATTTGGAAAAAATTGACAACCTGGATGTATGTGCGGTATAAAATATTGGAAATTATTGGAAATTCTTACCATAGGAGGTTTAATGGGAAATCCAACCCATGCGGAATTGGTAAAACGCATCCGAATGCTGGAAAAACAGGTTGCCGCCCATCCTGACAAGGCGGCGTCGAAAAAATCGGCGCGTGCTTTCCGAGCTTTTACCGACCAATCCCCCAATATGATTTTTATTAACAAGGGGGGCCGGGTCGTTTATGTCAATAAAAGATGTGTCGAGGATATGGGCTACAGCCGGGAAGAGTTTTATGCGCCGGATTTTGATTTTATGTCTCTGATTGCCCCGGATTCAGTTGATCTGATCAGGTCCAACTTCAAACGCCACATGATGGGAGAAGATATCAAGTCTTACGAGTATTCCCTCCTCAACAAACAGGGCCAAAAAATTGAGGCCATCATTACGACCAAGATCATTAACTATGATCATGAAAGGGCGATTCTCGGCATTATCACGGATATCAGCGCCCGCAAGCGGGCAGAAGAAGAACTGCAACATCGGCTCAAGTTCCAGCATCTCATTACAATGGTTTCCAGCCAGTTTATTAACCTGGATCCCGATCAAGTCGATGATGAAATTGATCATACCCTTCAACAGATTGGAGAATTCGCGGATGCGGATCGAAGTTATATTTTTCAATTCTCTGACGACCAAAAATCCAAATTCTGTACCCATGAGTGGTGCGCAGAGGGAATCGAGCCGCTTAGGGAGCGAGTTCAAAATGCGCCGATGGTAACATATCCCTGGAGCATGAAAAAATACCTGCGGGGAGATATCGTTTTAATCCCTCGCGTTTCCGAAATGCCCCCTGAAACAGCCGATGTAAAGCATGACCTTGAGGAACTGGGGGTTCAATCGATATTGAACGTACCGATGGCCACAGGCGGCCGGGTGACAGGATTTATCGGGATGACTTCAATCGGGGAAGAAAAAATGTGGACGGAGGACACCAGTTCTCTTCTGAAGATCGTAAGCCAGGTGTTCGCCAATGCGCTGGAAAACAAAAAAAACCAGCAGGCCTTACAGGAAAGCGAGGAACGCTGGCGGACCGTTTTTGAAACCGTTCCGGATCCGGTCACCATTATCCAGGCAGAAGACGGGCGCTGTGTGGATATCAACAGTGCTTTTACAAAGGTGACCGGCTGGACAAGCGAGGAGGCCATTGGCAAAACCGCAGCCGAACTTGATATATGGCATAACCCTGAAGAGCGTGAAAAACTGACGGCCGGCATTGCCCAAGACGGCAAGATCGAAAACCTGGAGGCCAAATTCCGGCTTAAAGACGGCAGCGCAATAACCGCTTTGATGTCGGCCATATTGATAAAGCTTAAAAATAAGCCGCATATCCTCACCATTACCAGAGATATCAGCGAATTAAAATCTGCACAGGAGGAGCGGGAGAAATTAAAAACCCAGCTGATCCAGGCCCAAAAAATGGAGGCCATTGGAACCCTGGCCGGGGGCATTGCCCACGATTTTAACAACATACTTGGCGCGATCATCGGCTACGCTGAGATGGCCCTTTACGATACCCGCGAAGATTCGATGGAGCACTACAACATTGACCAGGTGCTCCGAGCCGCTCATCGCGCAAAAGATCTGGTAAAACAGATCCTTGCCTTTAGCCGCAAAAGCGAACAGGATAAAGGCATTATCTCATCAACACCTATTATCAAAGAAGTGTTGAAACTGATGCGTGCTTCGTTACCGACCACCATCGAGATAAAGCCGAATATCGAACCGAACGTGGATCCTATTTTTGCCGATCCGACTCAGATCCATCAGGTCATAATGAATATTTGCACCAACTCCGCACATGCAATGGAAGATTCCGGCGGCATTTTGGAAATCGGTTTAAGCAACTTCGAATTAACCGCCGCGGGGAATTCACAGTATCCGGAACTCAATCCCGGCGCCTATGTGAAGCTCAGCATAAGTGATACCGGTCACGGCATGGACGCCGCCGTCCTGGACCGCATTTTTGATCCTTATTTCACCACCAAGGAGCAGGACAAGGGGACCGGCATGGGCCTGGCCGTTGTTCATGGCATTGTCAAGGGACACGGCGGTGGTATCCATGTCCGCAGCACACCCGGCGAAGGAACATGTTTTGATATTCTTTTTCCAGTTATGGAAAGACAGGTCATGTCGGAAACCGAGGAATTAAAAACACTTCCGCTCGGCAAGGAGCACATCCTGTTCGTGGATGATGAGGATTTCCTCATCGATCTGGGAAAGAATATGCTCAAAAAGCTGGGGTATCGCGTAGAAACACGAACCCAGTCGATTGAGGCCCTCGAAGTTTTCAGGGCGAATCCGGACAAATTTGATCTGGTGATTTCGGATATGACGATGCCCAACATGACCGGTGACATCCTGGCAACAGAATTGATGAATATCCGCCCCGATATACCTGTTGTTATCTGCACCGGCCACAGTGAAAGAATTGATGAACAGCGCGCCCAGGAATTGGGCATCAAAGGGCTGATGATGAAGCCGTTTACAATTCGAAGCTTATCGAAAACTGTCAGAGAAGCACTGGATCAAAAAGGTTGATTGGAAATCAACCTTTTCGTTATTGGTTATTCGTTATTTGTTATTAGTGACAATCGAATTGATTGCTCCTTTTCGAAATCCAATAACATATAACCAATAACAAATAACTATTTCCCTGCCCCGCTATCTCGGCTATTCTTTCAGCCATAACCGGAAATACCAATCCGGTAAATCTTTAACGGGAGGCAGGCAGGGAAATTGTTATGGTGCAGCCGCCCCCCGGGTTATTCTCGGCGATGACATTCCCGCCCAGTAAGTGGATAAATTTTTTAACCAGCGCCAATCCGATGCCGGTCCCCCGGGTTTTCCGTGCCAGCGCATTATCCACCCGGTAAAAATCATCGAAAACTTTTTTGAGCGCGTGCGGGGGAATTCCGGGTCCGCGGTCGGCAACCGCAATCTTTACCCGGTCGCCGTCCTGATAGATTCGAATCGTAATTTCTTTCCGGACTGCCGATTGGCTGAACTTGAGGCTGTTTTCAATCAGATTGATCAATACCTGAATCATGGCCTCACGATCGTAGTTAAACGGGCGAACGTTTTCCTGAGAAATTTTCAGGCTGAAGCCTTCCTGCCGGAGTTTGGCCTGCATCACGGTCTGGACCTCGGCGATAACTTCTTCAAAAGTCCCTTCTATCAGATTAAGAGATCGCTGCTTTTTCTCCAGCTTGGCCAGATCCAGAACGTTGTTGATCAGACGCGACAGCCGTGAGCCCTCGGAATTGATAATCTGGAAATACGCCTGCTCCCGCTCGGGATCTTTGGCAATTCCCTGTTCGAGCATTTCAATGTACATCCGTATATTGGTTAGCGGCGTCTTTAATTCATGGGTTACGGACGACACGAATTGGGATCGGCGCTCGGAAAGATCCACGATGGTCTGCGCGCTTTTGTAAATTGCAAATAAACCGATTAAAAATATGGCGGCCAGCACGACCATCATGATCATCAGCGTGTTGCGACCGGTGGAACTCGGAATCGCATCACAGCTCAAAGTGGCGTTTAAAAACCCGAAAGGCGACGGAAATCCCCGGTTCAGGATAAATTTGGGATCACGGCTGGGTATGCCGGCTTCCACCCGCCCGAATTCCTGTCCCTGGTCGACCACCCGGAGGCTAAGATTGGCAAAGTCTGCCATCGGCTGGGCAACAAAGTAATTTTGCGCAAGATGATTTAAAAACGCCTGGATCTTCAAAACAAATCCCTGGCGGAAAATTTTCTGATTGATCATAATTCGCCGAAAAATAAATACTTCATCATCACTGACAAAGACCGATTGCAGCGGCGCAACTTCCACCTGAAAGCTTTCCTCGTCCCGGCTTTGGGGGGCGGCTTCGCGCGGTGCATCGGCCTCGGATTCCGCCAGGTAAGGCTCACCGGGTCCGGTTATTTTGCCGGCCCGGTATGAACCCTCATCCTTCAGCCCGTCATCGGCCGCCGGGCGGCGTCCTGCAAGGCTTTTTGAAAATAAGCCGGCCGACGGTGAAGGGCTTTGGGCGGTTTCACGTTTTTCCGGGCGGTCCACATTTTCTGCCTGGGCGATGGTGACTTTTTCGAACCGTTTTTCTTTTTGACCCAGATGCGCTTTTGGTTTTTGAGATCGGGTTAAATCAAGATATTTTTCGGCAAAGCCGCTTTGCTGCTTCTGCTCGGCTTCAGCCACCACTTCGGCCGCTGGTGCCGTTATTTTATCGGTGGCCGCAGTGCGTTTGCGGTTAAATACCCGATTGGCATCTTCCAGTCGGGCGACGACATCCTGGCGGTCCGCAGCCACGGATTCGCCGGCCTTTACCAGAGGCGTTTGAAACGAGCCGTCCGGATTATTCTGGAAATATCCGAGGATATAATTTTGCTCCGGCAGGCCCGAGAGCGGTGAGCGATTTTCGGTTGCGGGGCCGCGGTAACCCTCGGAAGGACTCGTGAAAAAATTGTACGCATCGATGGCGCGACTTTCCTCCTGCTGCACAAGGACGGCAAGGGCCTGCTCCATTTCGTCAAACAACGTATTGGCAAAAAAACTCAAGGTGGCCGCTTCTTCCTGTTTCAGACCCTGATAGCTCCGCACGACAAAATACCCGAGCGGAATGGACACAGCCAGGCAAAATATGAGAATTAAGAATTGTAAACGTTTCATTTTTCAGGTTCCAGCCGATAGCCTTCCCCCCTGATGGTGTTTACAAAAGGGGTATCGCCGATCAGCTGCGCAATCTTTTTACGCAGCTTGAGCATATGAATATCTACGGTTCGGGTTTCGATGTCCGCGTCGGCATAATGCCACACCTCGGTGAGCAGTTCTTTTTTAGAAACGATCCGATCCTGATGGCGATGCAAATAGGCGATGATATCCATTTCTTTACGCGTCAGCTCCATGGTCTGATTCTGATATTCGGCTATCAGATTTTTACCGTCAAAAAAAATATCCCGAAAACGGATTTCGATGTCTCCCGGATTTTTACCCGTACGCCGCAAAACCGCTTCCACCCGCACCATGACTTCCCTGAGGGAAAACGGCTTGCTGATGTAGTCATCTGCCCCGGCGTTAAAACCGGTGACGACATCATCCTCGGAGCCTTTGGCGGTAATGATGATAATGCCCTGCCCGGGCTTTTTTTTACGAACTTCTTTACAGATGGAAAATCCGTCAAGCGTCGGCAACATAACATCCAGCAGGATCAAATCAAATGCCTCTTTGATACCCGCGTCCAATCCCCGGCGACCGTCCTCGACTCCTTTAACCTCATAGCCGTTGTAAACCAGCACATCAAGGAGCCCGCGTAAAAGCGCCGCGTCATCCTCAACAACAAGAATGCGTGCTTTCGGTGTTTGCATTTAATTTTCAGCTCCTTTTCTGCGCGATCGCTTCACGACCAAACGCTTCTAGAAGTGGTTTCAAAACCTCAGATTAGGTCCAAGGGCAAGGCGTCAGGCCGATCGGGAAAGCGCAGTCCCGCCAACGGCGGGATGAGCAAGTGTATTTACCGGAGGCCTGCAACGCAGTCCCGCCGCCGGCGGGAGCCTTAGTCCGCGGATTGAAACCACTTCTAATGACATTATATCAGATCCGGCCATTTTCAAAGTAAAAGTTATGTAAAAACGGGACGCCCTTTTTTTGCATTTCTTTGAATTGTGTTTTGGCTGTATTGGACTAAAATTGAAGAAGATCAACAGCACCGATGTCAAAAATCATTTATAAATCGAAAGGAGCTACCCATGAAAACCACTCGTCTAAAATCCTTTATGTTTATTATCGCTCTGATCGCTGCCACTGGGGCCGCAATGGCCTATACTGCCGGTGGTGGCAAAACCTGGTTTGCGGGATGGAGGACACCGGCAACTCACAATCCGCCGGCAGGATCAGGCCCGTTAACGCTCAGCGGCCGGCTTGTGCAGAACAAAATTCTTCAGGGATCCGACGGCAGGGTCAACCTCGCACTGAGCCTGCAGGCCTCTGATGACCTTGGTTCAGCCATTGCAGAATTCCGCAATGTCGATATGGTCATCGTATTGGATCGCAGCGGCTCGATGAAAGGACGCAAAATCAACGACGCGCGCCAGGCGGTCTTAAATCTTTTATCCAGCCTATCCGCAAAAGATCGCTTTGCCCTGGTTACTTACTCGGACAACGTTCAATATGTCGGCAGCCTTGAAAAGGTCACCGCGGGCCATCGCGAACGGCTTGAGGCTCTTGTCCATCGCATAACAGCCGGTGGCGGCACCAACCTGGGCGCCGGACTGCAGGCGGGGATACGCCTACTGGCATCGGCTGCCGAGAATGGAAATACCGGAAAGGTGATCCTCATCTCCGACGGGCTTGCCAACAAAGGCATCACGGATCCCTCCCGGCTCGGCACAATGGCCGCTGTTGCCGTCGAAAAAGAATTTGCAGTCAGCACGGTTGGGGTGGGAAACGATTTCAACGAGCAGTTGATGACCGCTCTCGCCGACCGCGGTGCCGGGAACTACTATTATCTTGAAAGTCCGATGGCCTTTGCCGAGGTTTTTCAAAAGGAATTATTCTATTCCAAGGCAACGGTTGCAACCCATGTATCGATTTCTTTTCCCCTGAACAATGCAATCTCCCTGGTGAATGCCTCCGGATACCCGATCGAGATTCAAAACGATCAAGCGGTTTTTTATCCGGGAGACTTGCGCTCCGGTCAGACCCGCAAATTGTTTCTCACATTGCAGGTACCCACCGGCACAACCGGAAGTTTTGAACTGGGCAGGATCAAGGCCCGTTATCGCTTCAACGGACAGCCGATGGAAACAACCCTCGAGGGATCCTATAAAATTGCCTGTGTCAAAGATCAAAGAGAGGTCCGGGCTTCGATCGACAAAACGTCATGGACTGAAAAAGTCATTCGCGAAGATTACAACCGGCTTAAACAGGAAGTCGCCGCAGACATTAAAGCAGGCAAAAAACAAAACGCCCTGCAGCGCATCCACAGTTATTACCGTGAGCAGGAGTCCATTAATAAGACCGTCGATTCGGCCGAGGTCACCCAAAATCTGGATCGCGACCTAAAAGAGCTGCGGCAAAGAGTGGAAGATACCTTCCAGGGTGCCCCAGCCGCGGTTTCCCGGAAGCAGAAGGCCAATTCAAAAGCCATGCAATATGAGGGTTATAAGGGGCGGCGTTAAGGCAAACAATTCGCTGCCACACATGTCACAGCTTAGAGACTTTAATGGGGGTCAACGTGGATAAAATCCGAAGCACGAATATCGAAATAGGAAACAATTTCAAAATTCTAAATCATAATGTTCAAAAAGTTTTGACATTTTGTTCATTTGGAATTCGGATTTGTTTCGGATTTCGTGCTTCGAATTTCGAATTTAAAAACTTCTTTATAACTAACAAAAATAGCACAGGAAAATAATTTTTAGATAACGACCATCTTAGGAGATAAGGAGACAATTATGGCCATTTTAACGCGTATCGTTCGTTTGTTTAAAGCCGATATCCATGGTGTCATGGATCAGATTGAAGATCCGGGGCTTTTGTTGAAACAGCATCTCAGAGACATGGAGGAATCCTTGATCCAAAAGGAAACCCGGCTGAAAAAAATGGGAATCGCAAGAGATCAGGCCCGACAGGAGTTTCAAAAGGAGCAGGAGGGGGTCGATGGCCTGGAATCGGATCTAGAGGTTGCCATTAAAAAAGACCGGGACGATATTGCTCGGATGTTGATTAAAAAGCTAAAGCCCTTATCCCGCATCCAGACCGAACGCCGCCACCATATTGATCTGCTGAATCATGAATTCGGTCAGTTCAAAGAGAATTTAGCGCAGCAGCGGCTGCAATATGAGGAACTCAGACAAAAAGCCACCGCCTATTTTCATAGCGCGCAAAAACAAAGATGGGAAGAACCGCTGTCGGCAGCGCCATCCGGCTTGAGCATTCATGAGCTCAGCGAAGAAGAAGTGGAACTGGAGCTTCTTCAGAGGAAAGAAGCCCTGAAAGGAGGTGCGCTATCATGAAATCCACCGCCAATCCCATACGATCGACAATAATCTGGGGTCTGATCAGCGGGATCTTGTATATTCCGTTATGTCTCGGCTTAAGCCTCTTTATGTTCTGGCCGGTAAGTTTTCAGATCTCGCTCTGGGTATTACTGGCCGGTTACGCGGTTCTGCTGTCACGCTGGGCCCGCAGACCCCTTCGCGCAATCAGCCTCCCTGTGGTGCTGCTGTTTTTAACTGCGCTTTTTATCAGATCAACCAGTGCCTTTTTGTTTACCTCCCTTGTAATGTTGAGTTGGATTCGAAGCGGCATCTGCTTTAAAGAAGCGCCTTTTTTAAAACGGTCCGGAGCGGAGATCGGTTTAGGCCTGGCAACCGGGCTGCTCGTGTCCGGTACGGTGCCCGCGGCAGCCATCGCCTGGGCCCTGGGAATATGGCTGTTTTTTCTGATCCAGGCCCTTTACTTTGTTCTATTTGGCGATCCCACTGATCCGGAAACCAGAATCGAAGCCGATCCTTTTGAAAAAGCCAAAATGGCGGCCCAGAAAATACTATCCGACGGATTTAAAACTTGAGTCGACAGGATCAAGGTGATACATAAATGGAAGTTCTAGTAAAAAAGTTGTGACCAATGGCGCGAAAAAAAACCCAGCAGAAAAGATCTTCCGATCTTTCCGGCCAAAAGAAACTGGAAGTTGTGCTGAAGTGCGATGTTGCCGGCACAGCCGAGGCCATCAGTGCCAGTCTGGCCGAAATCAACGTGCCCGGGGTACAAATCGATCTCATCCAGACCGGTATCGGTAATGTATCCAAATCCGACGTGATGATGGCCCGCACCGGCAGTAAATTGATCCTTGGATTCAACGTGGACACCATGCCGAAGCTGGAGCCGGAAATCAAAGAATACGGCGTTGAAGTGCGACTTTACGACACCATCTATAAATTGAATGAAGACATGCGCAGGATCGCTCAGAGTTTCATCACCAGGGAAGCCGAAGAAAAAATTACCGGCAAGGCCAAAGTCATTGCCACATTCAAAAGCAGCCGCAAAGGGGTCATCATCGGGTGTGAAGTGCTTGAGGGCCGCATTGCTGTAGGAGATGACTTCAGGGTCATTACCGCCATGGGACCGGCCTATTTCGGCAAGATCACATCGCTTCAGATCGAAAGGCAAAATGTCAAGAGAGCCAAGGCCGGTCAGCAGGCGGGAATTAAGCTGGAGGGTTGGAATAAAGCCAGGGTCGACGACCTGGTGGAATGCTTTGAAAGCATTCCTCAAAAAGGCGGTGGCCGATGGAAACCGCGGAGCGGGGTCATCCGCTCCATATCATAGAACCCATCACAAAAACGCGTCTAAGTGCCCAGGGCTGCGTTGCCCCGTGAATTGAAATACTCACGTACTCGGTGTACGCTCCGTTTCCAATTCACGGGGACGCCTTGCCCTGAACACTGATCCACATTTTTGAGATGGGTTCTAAATTTTTAATAAAAAAGAGGGGAATCTGATGGCAGTTAATTTTATTTATATGACCGCGGGCAGCAAAGCAGAGGCGCAAAAAATCGGGAAAGCGCTGGTGGAATCCCGACTGGCGGCATGTGTGAACATTTTGGATAATATGCAGTGTATTTATAGATGGGAAGAAGAAATCCAGCAGGATTCAGAAGTGGTTATAATCGCCAAGACCACCGACAATCTGATTTCCCAGCTGATTGAAAAAGTCATCGCCCTGCACAGTTACGACTGCCCTTGCATTGTCAGCCTGCCGATCCTGGAAGGTTATCCACCGTTTTTAAATTGGATCCAGGAGGAAGTCAAAAAGTAGTCCCTCAGCTTTATTTTTGAAAAGTGGCCCGCAAAAACCTCGGCCGATACAGCCGGGCATCACTGGCAGTTTTATTAAAATCCACTGAATTGGCAATATAGGTGATGACCAGTTCGTTGGGAACATCGGAAAGCATTGCATGGGCCTTTGCCGCATAGCAAAAAATCGAATCATCCCAATCGGCTTCCGGACATTGATAAAGCTGGATCGGGTCACTCCAGGGCCCCTGGGGCTCCGGTGACAGGCGCGCCAGAATATTTTTCGATAGTCCATCCTGGGAATAAACGAGCGCAAATTGCTTCAATGCAGGAAGATAGCTTACCGAATATTCGTGCGGCACATTTTCACACAGCCGGCTCGCGCGCTTAAAATCCGACACCCAGCTGCCGTCGGCATAAAAGCGCCACCGTGAAAAGTCAGCCAGAATGGACATCGGAGCCCGGGCCAATATCATGTGCTTTGGATGAACAGCGTCCTGACGATCTTCAATTGTTCCATAGATATATAAAAAATTTTTAACCTGCAGGACCGCCGACCCCCAGAGCATGCCGCCGGAAGCTGAAAATTCGACCCAGGGAATCTTGAATTGCCGGACCCGCCACTGCGGAGGCGGATCCTGCGGGTTATCGACCTGCCCCAGCCAGGCGCCGATAACCCTAAAATCAAAGACGGCATTTCCCGCGGTACGCTCAATCTGGATCAAAAATAGGTACAGCCCTTTGGCGGTCATCACACCGTCAAACACCCAGAACCATCCCCGGCCATCGGATGGACGTATCAAGGCAGCCGGGCTGCCGTCGCTTGCGCGGCCGAAGTAGAAATCCATTTCGGTTTCGGCTGGGCGCCTGCCGTGCTGGATGGCCACCGAATTGTTGACCAGGGTTGCATCCACATGTCGCCCGTTTTTTAGCCGGCCAATCCACGTATCGCCGAAAAACCAGGCCATCGTGTGCTGATCCAAAGCCACCGAATAGGCCCCGTCCGCACCGGTCCAGCCATCTTCGTTTGCAAAAAGCGCTTCATATTGCAGCAGAGACTCGACCGCAACATGCAGTGCCGGCGTCCCGCCCGCACAGGACAAAAGCGATACCAATAAAAGAATGCTAAACAGATATTTTCGTAAGGCCATGGAATGCCTGCATCCAACTGGATTCAGTCGCGGCTGGAAGCCGCGAGACTGTCTATATGCCGGTTATTTTATGTTCCGCCCGCCAATTTGATGCGGCCGTCATAAAGGGTGACACCCTTTGGGGTTTTATCCAGGGAATAACCGGGGTGTTTGGTGAAAAGCTGATCTTCATAAACATAGCGCTGGAAATCATCACTGAAGCGCGGATGGGCAATCCGGGCAATTGCCATGGCCTTCTCACCGCTGGTCAGCCCCCGCAGGTCGGCAATACCGTATTCGGTTACAATCACAACACCGTCATAGGCACTGGCGGTCAGGCTGATGCCGCCCGGGTGCATTTTCGTAATTTTGGACTGCCCCCTGTGGGTAATGCTTTTTATGGCGATAATCGGCGTTCCGTGAGCATGGTCATTTACCGCACGAATAAAGTCCGGCTGCCCGCCGACCCCGCTGTAATACCGCCGGGGATCGATGAAATCCGCCCAGACATTTCCAAACAGATCAACCCCGATGGCGGTGTTAACCGAAATGAAAGGGCTGTTTTTCCGAATGGTTTCCGCCGAGTTGGTATAGGATGAGGGGCGCATTTGAACACCGGTGCGCATATGCACAAAGTCATATAAATCTTTGGAGCCCATGATCAGGCTGGTGGTGCTGTAACCCAGATTGGCTTTCTTTTTACGATTGGTGACAATGCCTTCTTTTTCCAGAAGCATCAACCCGTCGCCGTAAAGCTCGGTTTGAATGCCCAGATCCCTGTAGTGTGCATCCCGGATGGTACCCACGACTGCATCCGGGATCCTGCCGATACCCACCTGCAGGGTGATGCCGTCTTTGATGAAATGGCGGGTGATCAGCTCGCCGATCCGCTTTTCCTCAACCGATAAATTTTCAAAATCCGGGGCACTAAAATCATAAACCGGCTTAACGCCCGCCTCAATGAGACAGTCAATGGACTGGGCGTCTACCACGCTCTGGCCCTGCGTAAACGGCATGGAGGGGTCCAATTCGGCAATCACGACTTTAGCATGGTCGATAGCGGTATGAAGGGCTTCAACCGATAACCCCAGACTGTATTCACCTGTAAACTCATTCTGTCTGACCTTTAACAGAACCACATCCGGTTCATATCTACGCCCTTTTCCGATTAAGCTGTCCAGATTGGCCAGGGTGCAGGGAAGGTAAAAGGCGCGCCCTTCATTGGCCGCCTTGCGAACCTCACCTCCTGAAAAAATCGAGTAGGTCATCACCCGATCCTGCAGACCCGCTTCAACATAGGGAATTGGCCCCTGTAAAAGAATGTGAACCATATTGATAAAAGGCAGCCCGGATTTCCGGGATTTTATGGATTCCGTCAGGGCTTCGATCGAGGCCGTCGGTGTGGCGGCATTGGAACCCACATAACATACAATTTCGTCCCGGCCTTTAAAGGTCTCGGCAATAATGGTTCCGATTTGATCCAATCTGATTTTTTGGGGCTGCATGGCGATACCTCATGAAAAGATGGTCTTTACAGATGGTTATGGCTTTTTGACGATAAAACAGTCTAAATTTGACACCGGCATAAACCCCTGAAAAAGTATAGCCTGAACCGGCCTATATGTCTATAGATATGGATAGACGGTAACTGCCCCGAAAACAAAGGCTTTTTCTTGACGTGCTCTTCAAAAAATAATACCATTTAAAGTAATTTCGCGGTTAACCGGATGCCGCTTTGGCCTTTTAAGGGAAAACCTGAAAACAGGCCGAAATCAGGCCAGTTTCAAAAGGTATTTGAATGAAACGTGATCAATACGGCTTTACGTTGGTTGAGATAACCGCCGTTTTAGTCCTGATGGCGATTATAGCCGCCTATGTCATCGGCCGCTCGGTTGCGACCGAACAAATCGATCTGGCCGGTCAGACCGATAAAATCCGCACCCAGATCCGTTATGCCCAGGCAATGGGCATGAAACGCAGCGATAACAATAAAATCTGGGGAATTAAATTTGATCCCACCAATGATGAGTACTGGTTATTTTCTGTCGATATTCCGGTGGTCGCCAACGACGAAGATCTGCCCATTAATCAGGTCACTTTTCCCGGGGAAACAAACAAAAAAGTCTCGGCAGCGGCTCTCAATGTCGACATCAATCCCCTTGCTTTTAATATTCTTTTTTTCGACCGATTCGGAAGGCCCTATACCCAATATGTCGATATCGACGACCCGGCCAATGATGATCTTGAAAATCCGTTAACCATAACACTTACAGGCGGTGGTCAGGACCGCACCATCAGGGTGATTCCTGAAACGGGTCTGGCGCAATGAACGATTTAAAATCCATATCCAACGATCCAAAAGGGTTTACCCTGGTGGAGGTTATCGCCACCCTGGTGGCAGCCGGTATCCTGGGCGCGATCTTTATTCAGTTTATGGGAACCGCCCTGGACGCCAGCTGGAATTCGGTTGAAATCGTGCGCGATGAGGCCCGCGCCGAGGCCGTGATGGAACGCATTATCGCGGATTACGTCGAGGATTTAAACAGTGAGAATGAGGCGACCAACACCGGTGCCCTGGCGAACATTGTCACCAATTACGACGGCCAGGTGATCGAAGGCATCACCATCACCACCGAATATATCGAATTTACCGCCGGCGGTGACGAATTAATCATCGGGCCTCCCGCGACCAGCGACAACCTCAAAGTCGTGCTTCAGCCGCCGGGTCAGGTTTCACCGGCAGTCCGATCGCGCCATCCGCTGACGACTGTGTTAACTTACAGCAGGACCATAAATGATCCCATTGTCCCCTATTAAAAGCACAGATGAATATGGGTTCACCCTGGTGGAGCTGATCGTCACCATGGTTCTGGTGGGGATCATCGGCACCTTTACGACTCTTTTCATGTACACCGGTCTGAACGGCTATCTGCGCGCCAAAGATACATCGGAGGGGGCCTTGAAAGCGCAAATCGCCCTCGACCGCATCGGTCTGGAATTACGCGATATCGACCGTATCACGGATTACAATGCAGATACGAATGTCGATTATAACAGTGTGACATTACCCGGCGACAGGCGGATTCGGTTTAATGACCCCGCCCCCGCCGGCGGGACTGATGGTGAGATTCTGCTCAGCGTCGGCGGTACTGAGAACTTATTACTGGATAACGTTAGCGTTGACACTTTCTCAATGACGATCACCTTTAAAGATTTAAACTATTACGGCGACAATGTAGATGAAATCGAAGCCATTGACATCAGTTTTACCGTTGGCGACATCGAACGGCCGTTCAGGACCCGCATATTCCCCAGGCATATGGCCAGGGACCCGTCGGCCCCGTAATTTCAGCTTTTTGGTAATTACCGATTTAATTGCTTTAAAATATTACTGCCAGGCCGCCTGGGATCATAAATTCGTTCATGAAAAAGCTACGCCAAAAACCAACAAGTCGCCCCGTTAGACAGCTACAAAACCGCGCGCATTTAAATACGGCGGGCACCGTGCTGGTATATGTGGTGGTGTTGATGCTCATCTTTGGCGTTCTGGGTGTTGTCATGGTCTCGCTGTTCTCATCTTCCATCGGCAGCGCGATTACCCGCAATGACAGCCGCCGGGCGCTGTACATGGCCGAATCCGGCATGCGCTATGCCTTCAGCGAGATTCGCAAAGCCGATTTTGACCCCGATTTTATGATCGACACCCTCAATACCATCACCTATAACATCGGCGGCACGGAAAGTTTCACCATCAATGCTTTCAGCCCCTGGTTTGAATCTTCTGCCGACCAGTCCATATCAAGCTCTCCCCCGAACCTGGCACTCGATCTCCCCATCGGAGATCTCCCGGATGGCTACACGATTCCGGCCGGCGGTGTTTATGCAATCAACTATGAGTTTACAGGATATAATCTCGCCGATGAATCCGGCAGTTCGGCGCTGATCACAGGTTTCGACGCAGCAATCCCCGCCCTGACATTGAACGATGATTTTAATGCCAGTTCAGGTGAAAGAGTAAGCCTGGCGGTATTCCCGAGGCAGGCACAGAACCTTGACGTACCCGGACGCAACCTGGAATTCACATCGGAGGCCCAAACTGTTTTTCCGAAGTACGGCGGCGCAATTACGATAATTAAAAACGGGCGCCACGAGTATTTCTACGAGCAGAGAATTGATTATCCGCCCGCTGATAACCGGATTGTCTTAAGGAATTTGACGGCAGCTCCCGGATTCGAGAGCACGGCTTACCCTTTGGCGGTGACGACATCTGATTGGATCGTTGCGTCGCCCCGAAACCACATGGTTGCGCCCACCGGCCAATCCGGCGGCACGACTTACGGCGGCGATTACACGTTCGCAAAGGGCATCTATGATTCATCTCTGATACCCAGCTCCCCATCGGAGGATATCACGGCCGACGAATTTACCTCCGATTTGAGCGAGCAGGAGGAAAATACCCAGTTTTTTGAAGTTGATCCGGTTGAAGATGAACTCAGAATCGGCAGCGGGCTCACCGATCAATTTGGAACGGCGTTTTTCGCCGGCGACGAATCAATCGGCGGCGATCAGGACTATTGTGAGCAGGGGGCGTGCCTGTTTGGATTGGGTGTACGCGTATTTTTTCTGGCAAACTTCAGCCAGCAGGGGGACGGCATCACCTTTACCTTGCTCGGCAAGGGTTTCCCTCCGCCCGCCACCCCCAACAACAGCGCATCATCCGCAGGCGGTGATTTCGAACTCAGCGAACTGATGGGATATGCCGGAGACAGCAGGCTCGTTGCCAATCCGGATCCAATAAACCCTTCCCATTTTCTGGCCACAGACCCCGATGACAGGGGTCTCGACCCGCCGAAAATCGCGGTCGAATTCGATACCCGCACGAACAACGCCGCGGGGGATCCGCCGCCGGATTATTGTTCCGGCGCAAGCATCAATGCCGACACGCGCAATGACCCCCTATCCTCTAACCAGGACGCAGTTCAATATGTGTTCTGGGGAAGACCCAGCGGTTTAATTATTCCCTGCCGAGACGACAATGCCTCCTATGACGACAATCGCCACGACGCTGTCGGTGGCCAGCCGGTGGAGGAGTGGCGCTTCAACACAGCCGGTACGATTTCATACTGGCGGCCTGCGATCGGATCCGACGGCACCATCTACATGACGGCCCGGGATGCTACCCTTTACGCACTGGATGAAGAGGGCAATGCAAAATGGACCTTTGCGCTCGGCGATAACAATGAATACATGCCGGGCATCGATACCAAAGGCACATCCGATCCCAGCGATGATGTCATCTATTCGGACATTGCCGGCAACAGTGTTGTCGCGATAGATTGGCAGGGCAACGAACTGTGGCAGGTGTCTGTAGGGGCCGACGTAGACTCCACACCCGTTGTAGATTCCGATGGAACGATTTATTTCGGAACGGACGGGCCGACAAATTCTCTTTTTGCCGTTAATCCGGGAGGAACGGTTAAGTGGCAGTTTGCCACCCTTGGGGTGGTGCAGAGCGTTCCGGCGTTAAACTCGGATGCCTCGGTGGTTTATGTTGTCGCCCTTGACCCGGATACGCTAAACGACGACGCGATGCTGTATGCAGTTAACACCGCTGACGGATCTGAACGGTGGCGGTTTCCGGTGCAGGCTGAGAACAATGAACCAACTTCGTCGCCAGTCGTCGATACCAAAGGTACGGCCGACCCGGGTGATGATGTCATCTATGTGGGCGATGATGATGATTTTGTTTATGCGCTCAGGCCGGCCGCGCGTATTGCCGACCCTCTTGGGGTCGGAGGCGTAAATATCGCCCTGAATGAATGGCGGTTTGCGACCTTCGGCGAAATCGAATCTTCAGCAGCTGTGGATCCGAATGATGGCACCGTCTATATCGGATCGGATGACTTCAATGTCTGGGCAATCGCCTCCGATGGTACCGCAAAGTGGTACTTCCCCACAGGCAATGAAGTAGAATCTACACCCATTGTCGATGTCGACGGCACGATCTATATTGGATCCCGCGACGGCAATGTCTACGCTCTCAAGCCGGCTGCCCGCCTGGCGGATCCCACGGGGGCCGGCGGATTAAATGCTACCGCCGGCGAATGGGCGTTTGCGACCGGCGGCCCCGTGCCGTCTTCACCGGTTCTGGGTCAGGCCGGTTTTATACATATCGGCTCCAATGATACCAATTTTTATACTATCAGCCAGTTTGCCGATCCCAGAAATTTCAAGGATGAAGACCGGAGTATAGGCAAATTGCTGACCTCGGCGGAACTGGATTCAAGCGTGTCGGTGGACAGCAACATTGATTGGCTCAACGGTGCCGGCTCAAGAGGCTCCTGGGCGGTGCGTCTGGAAGTGGATCGCGCCCTTCTGCCCAATGTAGACGGTAAGTTCGACTACGAGCTGCGATTATGGATGCGGCAATGCCCCGATACCGACGACGACCCCTGCGACAGTATCCTGGAAACGTTCTTCGAGGACACCCGTATCGAATATGATTATACCGCTGTTCAAGACCTGCCCATGCGCCAGAGCTTTAGCCTCAGCGGTGCCGAACAGGATGCTTTTGAACGCTTCTTTTTCGGCTTTACCGGCGCGGCCGGTGCAGAGGCTTTAGATGTCACCATCAGTCAGTTCCAGTTGAGTTTTATCCGCCCCGGCGATCCGGTGGTCGATTGCGAAAACAGTTTGACCAGATGGCCCCTGGAAGATTCACCGCCCCTGCCGGATTGTACGCCAAACCTTTAATTTTTTTAAAATAAACGCATCACTGAAAAGCCCGCTGAGACATCAGCGGGCTTTTAATGACTTTAAAAGTAATGTTTTTAATTCCAGATCAACATCCCGACGCCAAGTTAGCAAACAAGATTATCTAGTTTGGCACAATTTCAGCTTTCGAATTCTCACCTCCGTCAGTCCAAACCGGCATCCTCGAATATTTTTTTCATCCCCTTTTTATTGGCAAATATCTCTTCCCGGGTGAGGCCTTCCAGCTCGTGGGGGAATACCAGCCACTGGTCGGTTTCGTGAATGTAATAATCCGGAATAATATCGGTCAGATTATATTTGGGTTTGAACCAGGCCGTCGCAATGCGGATGTCGCCCGGCAGGTTGCGCCGCATCTTGGCACGAAGGGCCTCGATGATCGCCTTGATGCTGCTGCCGGTATCAAAGACGTCGTCCACGATCAGCAGGCCGTCTTCCCAGTTGGCCTCCTGGATGACGTACTCCAGGCCATGGACCCGGACGGTTTTATCTCTTTTTTTGATACCGGTATAGGAGGAGGTCCGGATGGCAATATGATCGGTTTTAACACCCAGATGGTCCAGTATTTCCTGAACCGCAATCCCCACCGGCGTACCGCCCCGCCACACGCCGATGATAAAGCTGGGCCTGAATCCGCTTTTAAAAATTCGCAGGCCAAGTTCAAAGGAATCATTCAGCAGCTCCTGGGCCGTAAGGTATATTTTTTTTTCCATAATCCGAAAAAGACCTCCATAAAAAAAATGGTTAGTGAGAGCATACAGCCTGCCAATACCTCAAATACAGGTCCAATCAAATATCCCACAACGATGCTAATCAAGTCAAGATCTCCTGTCAGATACAAACCGTTGCAGGAAAAGCCTCCTGAACCACCGGCGACTTTTCTGCGTTTTAAAATACCGTAATATTGGATACTTATAACTCAACCTCCCATTTTTCTGCGCGGTTATTTCTTGACTGTCCGGCGTTTTCATTATCTAATCTTACTGTAGAGCAAAACGATCGCCGATGTCCATGTGGAGATCAAATAAAGTGGTTTTTTAAAGGCGCTTTCTTTGGGGACCATGCAACAGCTTTAAAATTCACATGAACTTGAGGCGAGCCATGAAGAAGATCATTTTTCCTCTATGTATTTTAGTTCTGGTTGCTTCATCGAACACACCCGCCCATGCAATCCAATTCCAGGAGGTGACCGAAACTGCGGGCATTGTTTTTAGCGGCGGCAGCTGGGGTGCGTCCTGGGGGGATTTCAACGGAGATGGAAAAGCGGATTTTTGGCTGAGCGATTGTTCGACACCCACCCGCTTTCGACTCAATAACGGAGACGGGACTTTCACGGACGTTTCAGAGCTCATTATCGGCGATAATGCTGATTCCCATGGTGCCGCCTGGGCCGATTTTGACAACGATGGCGATCAGGATCTGCTCCAGTTAAATGGTGCCGGCAGGGGCTATGACGATGGCCCCAACCAGCTATTTGTGAACACGGGAAATCTGCTCGATAATAGGGCGGTTGAATTTGGACTCAGTTATGCGCTGGGGCGCGGCCGCACCCCGTTGTGGTTTGACTGGGACAGGGATGGATATCTCGATGTCTTTTTGGCAAATTCTGCCCGCCCCGATGGCCAGGCGGAATCGGCCCTGTTTACCGGCAGTCCGGATTATTTCGTCAATGATAATATTGCCGTCGGTATCGAAACGGAAAATGATAACATTTACGCCCAGCTGGCCCATTTCGGATCGGAATATGCGCCGGTACTGCTAATCCACACCCGCCGCTATCCCGAAAGGGTTTATGCGATGGATCCGCTGCCTTTTGCGGATATTTCCGAGAACCTGGGTTTCCCGAATCTCTGGGATGTAGATGATACGGCCATTGCAGATTTTGACGGCGATCTGGTCAACGATATCTATCTGGCGCGCAGCTCAGCGTCCGGGACGGCAGTCCAGATTGACAGCACCACCATCCATGCCAGCCTGAAAACAAAAGGATCCGAAACCGGTTTTCGATTTAGTTCCCAAGGCGATATCCTTTTTACAATCCCCTTTAGTGGAACCACGCCAATTATCGTAGACGGCAATTCGACAAATCTAAAAACCGATGATATCTACATCGGTCAGGATGGCGATCATCCGGACGATTTCGTATTCGCGGTCGCCCCGGGTACTGCCATTGGAATATTCCCGCATGATTCCGGTGACAACGGCATTTACATTGGATACGATCAGGCAACCACCTCCTGGCAGGTCCTGGTCAGCGGATTCACCAGTAGCAATATGATCGCTGAAAGCACTTCGCCGATAGATGACCTGGAAACCATCGGTTTTACCGATTCGGACGGGGCTCTGGCTGACAGGCTGCTGGTGTACAGAACAGACAGATTCGAGGACGTCACCGCGCAATCCGGATTGAATCTGCCCTCGGCCTGCGGATCGGTGGCGGCAGCCGATTTCGACAATGACATGGATATCGATCTCTATCTTGTGTGCCGGAGTACGGCGGTGAATCTTTCAAACCGTTTGTATGAGAATTTTGGGGACGCTACTTTTGAAATGGTTGCGGGAGCCGGCGGCGACCAGGGCAGTTTAATCGGACGCGGAGACAGCGTGGCGGTCGCAGATTTTGATGAGGACGGCTTTTTGGATCTGTTCATAACCAACGGACTGGGGTCGGCACCCTTTGACGTCGGTCCGGATCAGCTCTTTAAAAATCTCGGCAACGGCAACAACTGGATCGAGATCGACCTGGAAGGCGTCCTTTCCAATCGAGACGGTATCGGTGCGCGCATATTTGTCACCGCCGGCGGCGTCACCCAGTTTCGCGAGCAGGCGGGGGGCGTACATGCAAAATCACAGAACCATCAGCGCGTGCACTTTGGCCTGGCCGCAAACAAGCGGGTCAACCGCATAATCATTGACTGGCCCAGCGGCATAAGACAGGAAATTACAGAGATTTCCGCCAATCAGATCATCCGCGTTGTCGAGCCCAGCTATCCGTCGGCACTCGGCAAACCGGATTTTACCCCAGGAGCGACTTCCGGTGTTTTTTTGTGGAAAGAGACATTCGACGGTCCCTACTATCTGCGCGTGTCGGGCAACGGGCCGCTGGCAATCTTTGAAGTCACTATTCTTGCCGATCGGGCGTTCACCAGCGTTCTGCCCGTAAGGCTTGAGAACAACGATCAACTCCTCTGGGCTGACAACCACCTCAGTTTCACCAGTCGAATCACCACGGGGCAGGACGGAATAGATTTCGCATTGCCGCCGGGTACCGAGGCCTAGATCAAGGTGACGGTGGACGGCGTTCCCAATCCGCGTCAGCTGCATGTCGGCAGCTCGGGACTGCCCCTCGCACCCACCGGATGGGTGTTGAATGTCGATCGGCTTTCGGCCCTGCCCGATTTTGCCCCGGGAATCGAACTGGGTCTATTTGTGGGTCTGGGTTCCTTGCCGGATCAAATCCAGGCGCGGTGGAACGGAGACGGTCGGCGACACCTCGGGGAGCTCAAGATCCTCTCATCCCATGTGTTACAGGATGTTGAACCCGTAAGTTTTGAAGTGTGCTGTGATTCGCTGATCACCGGCAGCCGGTATTTAAGTGCCACGGGGACGGTGAGCAGCTGGTGGGATGGCCTCAATATCCAGGTGCAGCCGGATTCTGCCATCGGCATCCGTTATCTCCAGGATTGTTTGTTTCAGCCCCATCGCGTCAATGGAAAAAGCCTGAATCTGGGCCCGGCAAATGCCTATGCGCTGCCCCTGGCGGACGTCTTCGGCCAGCCCGCCTATGGATGCCTCTCAGGACAAAGGCCTTTTTATCCGGCGATCTGAAGACGGTGTCTGGCACCTGAGCTGCACGGCGGGGGGTAGCAATGGCCGGTATCAGGGGGCGATTGTCAGTTCCCTGCCCGTTATCGCCGCAGAGGGCGTGGGACTGGAGGCAAGAGACGTGCTGGAGCTGAGTCCGGATAATACGCGTGTCGAATTTGACCTGCGCGTGTGGAATCGCGCGCTGGACGGGATCGACATCGAGATAACCGAGGGTGCCCAGGTGACTCTGGAGCTCAACGATAATACGGCCAGGGCTGCGAGGTTGGTCCAAATAGGCGGCGACCGCTGGCCGCTTGAAAGCCTTCCAGCCGTTCTGGCGCAATAGGCGCCCTTGTGCGTCTTTCGGACGCTGAATTCGGAAACGACAGAATTTCCCGTTTCTCTGAAGCCTGCGGTCAACTTGGGTCCGGCGAAGCGGCTGAATTCATTTCTGCAAAACGCGCTTTAAAATACTTTTTAAATGCCATTATGGCATATTGGACAGCGCGGATACCGATGTATTTCTTATGGGCGACCAGCACGGACAGAATAAGTTTGTTATCTCCGGTCTTATCCTGCGCATATCCCACAAACCATTCATATTTGACGTCATCGGTCTTATTGTTGATTGTGCCGGTTTTGCCGCCGATCTCCAGCCGGGAAATGATTTTATCGCGGCGATATTTGCGAAACGCGCCCCTGACCGTTCCCGATCGAATTGTCGCTTTCATCAGCTCGTCCATGGCCTCGGATGTATCCGGTGCAAAGGCCTGACGGATCGTTGCCGGTTGGCTTTTGTACAGATCAACGCCATTTTCATCAATGATCCGATCAACAATTGTGGGCTCGATTAATCTGCCCTGGTTCAATATGGTTGCCGTTATTAGGGCACCATGAAGCGGTGACATCCGGGTCTGCCGGTTAAACCCGGAAGCGACCTCAGCCCATTGGTAGGGTTCATCTGTCAGGACGATCGGGCTGGGAGACAAAAATATTTCAAAGTTAATCGGCCGGTTGAATCCGAATGCCCTGGCATAGGATTCTAATTCGTCTTTCTTCAGATACAATGATCCGAGTTTGCCAAAAACCGGGTTGACCGACTTGGCAAAGGCATCTTTGAGTGAAATTTTATTGGTATATTTATTTGTTTTTTCTTTGAGCTGCGATTTGTACAGTGTGTATTTGCCGCCGTTATAATAGAGCCTGGAATCCAGACGCAGGTTGCCTTTTTCAAGCGCCGCCGCCGCCGTAATGATTTTAAAGATGCTGGCCGCCGGAAAGGAGCTGTCCAGGCAGGGATTTTTCGAGGGATCGGATTTGTTATAGCCCACCATCGTTATAATGCGGCCGTCTTCGGGGTCCATGGCGACGATTCCGATATGGCTTGAATTTTTGCGATCTAATTTTTGGGTCAGATAGTTTTGAAGCGAGGGGTCAATACTGGTTTGTACCAGCAGGCGTTTACCGTTATTTTGGATTTCAAACGAATTGTTCTCCAGATTCGAAATAAGGCTGCTGTCCATGAAGCGACGGATCTCGTCTTTATTGAAGGAAGTCGGTCTATCGGCTTTTGGCGAAGTCTTTTTAGTTTTAGCTGCTTCAGGCGCCTCTTGTGGGTCATCGAAAAGAGAGCCGAAGGATCCGGTAATTGAGGCATAAACGGCAAAACATATTACAACTAAAGGCAACATAACCTTCAAATGCCGTCGGATAATACTTTTTTGGGCGGCCTTTTTCTCAGCCCGCTTTAACTCGTCCTGATAAGCTCGCCAGCTCGAACCTTCTCTGATCTTTCTTATTTTGGGAATATCCATCTAACTATAGCTTTCCAGTCTTATATCGGTATCCGGTGTGTTGGCATAAAATGGATTTGTAACGATCTTGAGGCAACATCCCCTGACGTCGATGGCGGTGGTAAGACGACACCGCAGATGCGGCAAGCCGCCGCCGCATGCCAGTGGCAAAGGGAACCTTGCCGGTATGAATTCGTGAGGGCAGGCGATTGGGTATCAGCGCCCACGCATAACAGGGCGCAGTTGCCTCTAACAGGATCGCTGTCAGCCGCGCAACAAAGTTACCACGGTCACTATCATTATAAAATATCTGGTTGCGCTCAACGCCTCTGACGATAATGTGCTGCAGCGCTTCCGGCGCATCTATTCGCGCTCTACGCGGCCTGTTTGAAGCTTACTACAATAATCTATGGAAGGAAAGTTATAATTGCTATGGATGTCCCCTGTTTTTTTGAGGCCTCCTGCGAGATAACCTGTTGAAATAAGTGCACATCGGGTGTCAATTATTTTATAAACACCCGCCTTTGGAAGGAACGGCTAATTTTTAACATACTGAAATCATTTATAAATACAAAATTTGGTCCGGTGGCATAGTTTCTGCATCTCCCAGGAAAAGCCCGCATCGTTTTTGGCCGTGCATTATGATCCACTTATGGAGCTTGGGTATGAAAGATGAAAAACGAACGATTTTGATTGTCGATGATGAGGAGATGGTGCTGGATGTTGAGGCGCTGATGCTGGAAAGAATGGGTTTTAAAACCCTCAAAGCCAACAGCCCTCAAAAAGCATATCAGCTTTACCGGGACAAAAAAGACAAAATTGACCTGGTCGTTTTAGATATGATCATGCCGGGCGACAACGGCGCGGTTGTCTATAAAAAATTAAAGCGTATCAACGCGGGCATTAAAGTGCTGGTTTCATCCGGTTTCTGGAAAGACATCAATGTCAGAGAAATTTTAAATGACGGCCACAACAGTTTCATCCAGAAACCGTTTAAATTCGCCGAATTTAATAAAAAAATCGATTCGATTCTATCAGCCAAGTAAAATAAAAAAGGGAAGAGAAAAAGATGTATTGGGGGTCGCCGGTTAGAGGGCGACCCCCTTTTAATTTTCTAAAATTCAGATCATTACCGGCAGGTTGAAGATATTACCTTTTATAGGGGTATAGCGTCTAATCAAGGCGCCGTACCTTTTTGGACCACTTTTATGGTCAGGTATTCTGCCAGTTCCAAATGACTTAAATTTCTAATCTTCTTAAGGAAGCTCGCCGGCTACCCACTCGTAATCTTCGTCTGCGAAGCGATCCTTTCCCCCGCTTACGCTAGAATATCTCCCACTGGCTTCGTTTTGCGAACCCCCGCTTACGCTAGAATATTCCCCACTGGCCCAGTTGTCCGAACCCCCGCTTACGCTTGAGTGATCTTCATCGGCTACATTTTTGTACCCCCCACTCACGCTACTGTAATTACCACTGGCCTCATTGTTAGAACCCCCGGCGACCGCAGAACTAACGCCGGATATGGTATTATTACTGCCAGCTACTAAACCGCCGTAGGAAGCGTAGCTGTGATATGGACCTACCACGATATTATGTGAACCTGATTTATCATCGAAAAGTCCTTCATCGTATCCTACGATCAGGTTACCAAGACCGTTGAAATCACCACCACTATCCGTTTTGCCGGTTCCGTTCCTGATGTGCAGGTTGGCACCTTCAATGTATATATTATTATCTTCATCCACGCGAAGGTAATTTAGCAGTGCAACAAGGAGATCGACCTCTGCTGGCGAAAAGGGGCAATCACATTCGCCTGGCTCGCCCTGGATGCCTTGCTCACCCTGAGGCCCTGGCTCGCCCTGGAGTCCCTGAATTCCTGGCTCACCCTGAGGCCCTGGCTCACCCTGGGGTCCTGGAGGTCCTGGCTCGCCCGGAGGCCCTTGAGGTCCTAGTTCGCCCTTATCACCTTTATCGCCTTTGCCACCCTTGAGACCCTGTGGCCCGGTGTCGCCTTTAGACCCTTGTGGACCCTGAGGCCCCTGAGGCCCGGTGTCGCCTTTATCGCCTTTGTCACCCTTGAGTCCCTGCGGTCCTGTTTCACCCTGAGGGCCTTGCGAACCCTCGGGGCCTTGAGGTCCTGTTTCACCCTGGGGACCTTGAGGCCCTGTTTCCCCCTTAAGTCCTTGCTCGCCCTGAGGCCCTTGTGGACCCTCGGGGCCTTGGGGTCCTGTATCGCCCTTAGGGCCTTGCAGACCCTGGGGACCTTGAGGCCCAGTTTCTCCCTGGAGCCCTTGCGGACCTGGAGATCCCTGCTCACCCTGGGGCCCTTGAGGTCCTGGCTCACCCTGGGGGCCTTGCGGACCCGCTGGCCCCTGCTCACCTGGAGGGCCTTGCGGACCTGGAGGTCCCTGGAGGTTCTCAAGTTCGGCTTTTAGGGCCGCAATAATTGCTTCTATTATCGCTAATCTTGAATCCCTATCCTTATATTTTTTCCGCAGGTCTTCTATATCGAAATCGTGCTTGAGATCCTTATCGTCATGCCATTTGTCTTTGTTGGACGTTTTAACCCTTAATGCTTCAATCTCATCACTTGCATGAACCAGAGATGCTGCCCATAAATTACCAATCATAAACAGTATGACCGTAACGCCTGTCCATATTTTTATTTTCATCAGCTCCCCCTTTCTCTAAAAATAAAAAACCGGATGCCCCCCAAAGGCAACCCGGATATCTAAGCGCTCAGCAGTTTTGTGGTTAATTAAGACCCGTTGTTTCCCGTCCCTATTCTTCATTTGGTTAGCTTTAAATTACTTTCTTGGCCTGAAGGTAAATCCAATTCTAGCAGAGAAATGGGATGGGGTCAAGAAAAAAGTACAATATTATCAGCACTTTACATAATTTTACAGTATTTGACAGTACTTAACAGCATTTGACTCTATTTGACATTATTTGACAGTTCGGTTGAAATATTTCACCACAGAGATCACTGAGATCACAGAGTTGAAAAAGCTATATAAAAGGGGGAAATAATATATAAGGCGGCATGGTAAGGGGCGTTAAATTTGAAACAAAAACAAAAAACAGGGACGTCCGTTCTATTTTTCTATTTAATCAGCGGATTTTTTTAAGGCAACATTACCAGAGATTAGCTACCCAGTATTTGGTTTTGAATATTGCCGATCTCTGATAATTTACTGCCCAGGCTAACCGATTTGCTTGCAGTAACGGCACTGATGCCCACTGCTTTAGAAACATCGGTGCATTTATATCCCAATTTACGCACCGCTACATAACAGAGAGCTCGGCGTGCTTTGGTAACAATCCGCTCTTTGCTCGCAGACTTTAAATCTTCAGCTTCGATTTTATAATAGTGTGCCACTTTCTCTAAAAGCGCTTGCAGGCTAATAGCCCCTACCTGGAGCCTATATTTTTCCTCCAATTGTTCATCGGCTTGCTTTAACACCCGCTCAACAAAATCCGAGGAACCCAATAAGCGTTCATCGCCTTTAATGCGGACCCCGATATCCCGAAATCCTTTAAGTTTAGCCCAACCCCCAATTGATCTTAATAGACCGCCACCAACTAGATCCGGCCGCCTGCCCTGCTTTATACCTTTGGATACAAAACTTTCATAAACTTGGCGGGCTTGACTTGCAGAGCGGCCAAAAAATTTTAAGACATACCCGGTATCCTGAAATTTCACTTCAACTTTGCCCATAAGCGCACTGTGACCACACCAGCGATATTTCTTTAATTCCTTTAGATCTTTTACACGCTTTGCCCGCAACGGATTCAGGTGAATATAGCGCACCAACTCTTTGAGGTACACGTCCTCTTCACACAAAAACGATTTGTAACGATTTTGAAACAACTGGCCGTGACGCCTATGTCGTCGGTTAAATGATACAGCATAACCAGTAAGCAACCGCTGCATGACAGTCGCAAGGGGTGTAAGACCGGTCTTTAACAGCAAATGAACGTGATTGGCCATTAGCGCCCAAGCATAACAGCCGGTTTCCGTTTCTGAAATAATGCGACCGAGGCGCTCAAGAAAATTGGCTCGATCCGCGTTGTCATTAAAGATCGCTTTGCGCTCTATTCCACGGATGATAATATGATGAAGTGCACCCGGTGCATCTATTCGTGCTTTTCTAGGCATACCATTATGTATGTCAGATCAAAGATATAATGTAAATAGATAAATAGAACGGACGTCCCTCTTTTTTTTTGGTAACAAAAAAATCGCCGCCGGGGTGCCGAGCATTGAGATGTTTCGGCACCGCCAGCGGCGATTTGCGATTTCGGGTTTGAATTCGAATTTTTAGATTAGCGTTTTTTCAATTCCTGGAACTTGTCGTGCCAGGCGCACTTTTCGCAGAAGACTTCAGTGTCCGCCTTCAGATCGGGATTACCGGATTCAGCGGCCTCTGGATTAAAGACTACATCGCGACCTTTTAGCTCGAACTCGTAGGTCTCGAATTCATCATCCGGGTCTTTGACGAAAAAGTTCAGGCTACCGCATACGGGGCAATTCATAACCACCGGGTCCAGGGTGTAATGTATAAGGTTAAGGGTTTGCGCAGAAGGACAATTTTTCTTAGACTGCCAACTAAACACAAAACACTAAAAACCAAACACTTGAAAAATTTTTAGAAAATTTTTCAGTATCAGTCGACTTTAAAAAACGCTTTCTTTTTGGCTTTGCAGACCGGGCATTCGTCCGGCGCTTCACTTTCACAGGTGTAGCCGCATACGCTGCAGACGTAGTAGTCGACGTCCTCCAGATTGTCCATTTTGTCCAGCGCTTTCTGGTAAAGGTCGGCATGGACTTTTTCGACGGCGTTGGCGTATTCGAAACTGCGCAGGGCGGCGCTGTTGTCTTCGGCTTTGGCATCTTCGATCATGGCCGGATACATGGATTTAAATTCGTGGGTTTCGCCTGAAATAGCCTCTTTGAGGTTGTCGGCGGTGTTGCCGACGCCTTTTAAAGTTCGCAAATGGGCGTGGGCATGCACGGTTTCGGCAGCCGCTGCCGCCCGGAACAGTTTGCCCACCTGGGCGTAACCTTCCTGGTCCGCCTTTTTGGCAAAAGCAAGATATTTACGGTTGGCCTGGGATTCACCTGCAAACGCTTCTCTCAGATTGTCTTCTGACTTACTCATACATTCCTCCTTTTTAATATGTTGTTGGGTGCGCTTTAGGTAACAGGTTAAGAGCTAAAACAATTTTCGTGCCAACAGACGAAAAACAATGCGACGTAAATATAACGTGTCTAATTTCAGCAGGTTACACGCAAATGTGCTTCCTTTGGATCGGCAGAATGGAACCTGTTATATGAGACACTCTGTCTCAGCACTTAAAATTAAAAACTTTGATTTTCCAATGACCCAACCGCAGCACATAGCTACCCTTACACAACAAACAAGGCCATTGTTTCAAATCTTTTTTTGAATCATAAGTGTCTCACGAAACACAGATATTACTGATCCTTTGACATGCGGCCCTGCAATGCGGCATGGGCGGCCGCCAGCCGGGCAATGGGTACCCTGAACGGTGAGCAGGACACGTAGGTCAGCCCCAGTTCATGGCACAGCAGAATGGATTCCGGGTCGCCGCCATGCTCTCCGCAGATGCCGCATTCAAGGTCCGGATTTTTTGCGCGTCCCTTGGTGACGGCAATTTGCATCAGCTGCCCCACCCCATCCCGATCGATCGTGGCAAACGGGTTATTCGGCAGAATCCCTTTGCTGATATACTCAATTAAGAACCCCGACTCGGCATCATCGCGCGAAATCCCATAGGTGGTCTGGGTCAGGTCGTTGGTTCCGAAGGATATGAATTCAGCATATTCCGCAATTTGGTCTGCGGTCAAGGCCGCGCGCGGTATCTCAATCATGGTCCCGAATTTGTAATCAACTTCGATGCCCTGTTCCTGCATGACTTTTTTAGCCTCGGCCTCTAATGCCCCGCGTTGAACCTTAAGCTCATTGACATGGCTGGTCAACGGAATCATGACCTCCGGATGCACGTCCACACCTTCTTTGGCAACAATGCAGGAGGCCTCAAAAATGGCACGCACCTGCATGGTGGTTAATTCCGGAATATGGATGCCCAGCCTGACACCACGCAAACCGAGCATGGGATTGGCCTCGTGCAAACTTTCGGCGCGCCTCAGCAGGTTTTCCTTGGCTTCAATTTGCTTTGAAAGATCATCACCCTCGGCCGTTTTGCCGGCCTGCTGCAAACGAAGCTTTAGATCCGTTAATTCATGCATCAGGTCAAACGGGGCCGGTAGAAATTCATGTAAGGGCGGATCGATCAAGCGGATAATGACCGGCAGTCCGTCCATCGCTCGAAACAGACCGGCAAAATCTTCACGTTGATAGGGCAGCAGGGCTTCAAGCGCATCATCGCGTTCAGCCGGCACATCGGTCAAAATCATCTTCTGAATGTGAGGCAGGCGCTCGGACTCGAAAAACATATGTTCGGTGCGGCAAAGACCAATGCCCTCGGCCCCATATTCACGCGCGCGCCGAGCATCACGCGGGTAATCGGCATTGGCCCAAACGCCCAGACGACGAAATTCATCGGCCCAGGATAAAAGCTTGATCAACCAGGGGTCTTTGATATCGGGCACCATGGTTTCCAGCTTACCCAGATAAACCTCGCCGGCAGTCCCGTCAATGGAAATCCAATCCCCCTCCTTGACAACCACTTCCCCCACCTTCATCTGACGTTTATCAAAATCAATCTCAATGGCAGATGCCCCAACGACTGCAGGTTTTCCAAACTGGCGTGCGACCAGGGCAGCATGGCTGGTTCGTCCCCCCCGGCTGGTTAATATGCCGTTGGCTGCCAGCATCCCGTGAACGTCGTCCGGCTTGGTTTCGGGCCGAACCATGATCACCTGCTTTTCTTCATCTTTGGCCCACTTCTCTGCCAGATCAGCGTCAAAGGCAGCCACACCGACGGCAGCGCCGGGGGATACATTCAAACCGGTGGCCAGCATGTTTCCTGAATCTTTGGCGGACTTTTTGGCTTCGGTGTCGAACTGGGGATGCAGAAAAAAATCGACTTGTTCCGGAGTCACGCGCAGAATCGCTTCTTCACGCGTAATCAAGCCTTCTTCCGCCATATCCACCGCAATGCGAACGGCCGATTGCGCGGTGCGCTTACCATCACGTGTTTGCAGCATCCAGAGCTTGCTTTTTTCGATGGTGAATTCAACATCCTGCATATCGCGATAATGCTTTTCCAGGTTCTCACAGATCTGCTCGAATTCGCCATACGCTTCCGGCAGATCCTTTTTTAATTCTTGAATATCATTGGTCAGGCGAATGCCGGCCACCACGTCTTCCCCCTGGGCATTCATGAGGTAATCGCCTTCGATCTGTTTTTCGCCGGTAGACGCATTGCGGGTCATGGCCACACCGGTGGCACTATCGGCTCCCATGTTGCCGAAAATCATGGTTTGAATATTTACCGCAGTGCCCAGGTCATGCGCAATTCCGGCGGCATTGCGGTAGTCGATAGCGCGCTTGCCGTTCCAGCTTTTAAAAACCGCTTCGGTTGCCAGTCTGAGTTGCTCATACGGGTCGGTCGGAAAATCTTTTTTGGTGTGTTTCTTGAAGATCTTTTTGAATTGCTCGGTAACGTTCTTCCAGTCATCGGCAGTCAATTCGGCGTCGCTTTTAACGCCGGCTTTTTCACGGGTTGCAGCGATTATTTCTTCAAAGGGTTCATCGGGCATTTCCATAACCACGCTGCCAAACATCTGGACGAGACGGCGGTAAAGATCATAAACAAAACGTTCATCGCCGGTTAATTCGATCATCCCTTTGGCGGTATCATCGTTGAGGCCGATATTGAGAACCGTATCCATCATGCCGGGCATGGAAAACTTCCCCCCGGAACGACAGGAAACCAGCAGCGGATTCTGGGTATCCCCAAATGTCTTGCCTGTGGCCGCTTCAACTGCTTTGAGGGCCTCCAACTCCTGCTCCCACATTCCCTCCGGAAAGGTTTCACCGGCCGCCAGATAGGCATTGCATGCCTCGGTGGTCAAGGTGAATCCCGGCGGGACCGGTACTTTCAAACGGGTCATTTCCGCCAGATTGGCGCCTTTTCCGCCCAGAAGTCCGCGTACCGCATCCCAATCACCGCCGACATATTTTTCGGCCTGCTCCACTTCATTAAAAATATAGACCCATTTGCTTTTGCTGCTCATCGGTTATCCCTCCTCATGTAAAACTTTAAGTCTGCATGCCGGTTTATCCGGCACCTGTTATTATTGTTGCCAAATTCCAAACTAGCTAATCTGCAATTAATCCCGCTTTAAGTCAAGCATTTTCTTGGTTCATCATTCCATTATGCGGGCCATTATTCGGACGCCCCAACTACCATGATACTTGATCCGGGACCAATCTGTATTATGTTCAATGATAGCTGAAACTTAAACCTGAACCTGAGTATAATTTATTTGGAGTATAATTATGCAAAACTGGGAAAAACAGCTTTCATGCGCAGAAGAATGCAATCGGTGCAGCAAACCTTTGCAAATTAGAGACCGCCGGTTCCTATCGGTCATCGATCACCAGCCGATCTGCGAAGACTGTAAAACGGAAGAAGAGAAACGCCCCGACTACGAGGACGCCTCCAGAAAAATGATGGCCCTGTGCATAGCGGAAACTGACAAACCCTACGGCGATCCGGCCAGCTACTGCTTCCACCACTTTTGCCCGTTTAAGTGCGGCTAAAATTTCACTTTTGACCATGATAAAGCCAGACCGGATAAAGCAGGATAACTCCCATGACCGCAGACATCAGCCACAAAGAGCTCCTCAAGAAACTTAACATGCTGGAAAATGAAGCCGCTGCCCGTAAAAAAGCAGAAGCGCAGCTGAAAAAGCAATCTGAATTCATGATTTCGGTTCTGGAATCCCTGTCGCATCCTTTCTATGTCATCGATGCTGATGATTATCGCATCAAACTGACCAATTCAGCAGCTATAAAAAGCGGTATATCCGGAGAATCCACCTGCCACGCGCTAATCCATAAACGGGACACTCCCTGCGATTCCGCCGAGCATCCCTGCCCGCTTGAAATTATAAGAAGAACCAAACAGCCGGTTCGGGTAGAGCACGTGCATTTTGACGCTGACGGAAATCCCCGGAATGTAGAAGTACATGCCCATCCGGTTCTGGATGAACACGGCAACGTCAACCAAGTGATCGAATATACTTTTGATATCACCGCGCGTAAACATACGGCAGCGGCCATCAAAGAATCGGAAACCAAGTTTCGTTCGGTGGCCCAATCTGCCAAAGACGCCATTATCATCGTTGACAAAGCCGGGAAAATCGTCTTTTGCAACGCTGCGGCTCAGAAATTGTTCGGATACCGCCAAAACGAACTGATCGGAAAGTACGTCAACCTTTTGATGCCGGAAAGATTTCGGGAAGCCCATGAAAAGGGGATGGCCCGGGTCGTTGCCACCGGCAAATCCAGCCTGATCGACAAAACCATCGAACTCTTTGGATTAACGCAAAAAGGCCGTGAATTTCCTATCGAGCTTTCGCTTTCGTCCTGGATGTCCGCTGAAGATATCTTTTACACCGGCATTATCCGGGATATCTCCAAACGCAAACAGCACGAGAAAGAGCGTGACGCCCTGATAGACCGTCTTCAAAAGTCCCTTGGCAAAGTCAGGAAATTAAGCGGCTTACTTCCCATCTGTGCTTCCTGCAAAAAAATACGGGACGACAGCGGATACTGGAATCAAATCGAGGCTTATATCCGGGATCATTCGGAGGCCACATTCAGCCACGGCATATGCCCGGAATGCACCCGGAAACTTTATCCGGAATATGATCGCACCCTTTTCAAAAGAACAGAAATATCAGACGAGAATTGATCGTATAGATCCCCTCTGATTTCGCTTCAGATTTTTCCCATCACTGAAAACTGTGGCGCCATCTTCAGGATAAGACCCGGGACGCGCCGCTATTTCGCAGGTCGTTCGACCCAAAGCAATTGCTTGACAAAGCTCAGACATTTCCCATACAAAAGTCCCATACAAAAGCCATGCAGTAACGAAATGGGCTTGAAAGCGCATTAGCTCACAGCTCATAGCTGATAGTTCATAGTTTGTCGCTGAAACCTTTTTGTTTTTTACCATGAGCTGTGAGCTCGTATTGCTTTCCAGCATTATCGCTTTCTTTTTGAGCCAACGACCACCCGCAAAGCGGGTGGCTTGGATTTTACCGCCGTAGGCGGTAAAAGACAGGGGCGCGAAGTGCCCCAATCGTTGCGGGTGGAATCCCGCC
>Ga0209536_100001042_pt1 | contig 46041 bp, 87 predicted proteins | sample DeeMarSeWOR28_12_FD_187461 | JGI IMG/M metagenome (GOLD analysis project Ga0209536, IMG submission 187461) | Marine sediment microbial communities from White Oak River estuary, North Carolina - WOR-2-8_12 (SPAdes) (version 2) | ecosystem: Environmental > Aquatic > Marine > Intertidal zone >...
ACATTGTATCCGATCAAGACGAGCAAACCCTTGCCGAGTGGTACCGTCTGCTCAATACGTGGAAGTGGCCGGATGCGTTACCCAATCCACCCGAAAACGACGGCCCAGGAAACCGACCGTACGGCAAGACTCGGCGATCCTACCTCATGGAGTACATCACGGCGCGAATTGGTGAAATGGCCATCTCCTATTGGTGGAATCGGGACCGCATGACGCTGGAGGAACACCAGGAGTGGTTCAAGGCCAGGTTCATTAAGTCTTAGGAAAGCAATATGGACTTCCCAGGACCGGGATGGAGGATAGCCATGAAGGTCTCCAGAGGTGCCGGTACGAATTGATCGAAAAGAGAGATTGTATCAAAGTCGGCATGAAGATGACCCATTCGGCTAATTGGGTAGACAGACAGGTATTCTGCAATCTCCTTGGGCAGTACCTTAAGGGTGAGGGTATTCTTGTAGAAGAAAACCCGAACGGCCTGCAGTGCTATTGGGGGGAGATCATATATCCAACATTCGTAGCTGTATCTGCAGATTTCAGGCGTGTCCATATATTCGGGAGTGGCAACCTAGATCTCGACGTCTTCATCGACTTCCACGACCCGGAATCATTCTCGCAAATCCTAGAAGCTATTAAACTAGACCAAAAGGAGACATACAAACGAATAACACGTTTTAGAAAGGATTGGCATGCTTAGAAGTGGTTCACTTGGGGTAGCTATGGGCAATACGGCAAATTGCGGTAGTAGCAGTTTTGAATCAGCAGGAAGGCTCTTCATGGTCGTAGACCGTAACGGCCACACTACGTATTTCTGGAAGGAACAAAGCCAGAATGAAATCAACAAAATACTTGAGGGCATGGGCGTGTTAGTGCGGGTAAGGGAAGATATGTCACCACATATTCCGTCTGAAGAGCCAGAATTGGTTGAATGTGCATGAAAGTATCAGACCTATCAACTGGCAACATAAATAACGACCGCCTAAAGATCAAAAGAATATTGATGAAGTGCGGTAAGAAAGTTAAAGTAAACATCAGTGACTATGCAAAAGAAATTTATACGATCAAGATATCTGACTGGAGAACCGTGAGGAAATGGAAGTTCCAGATCGCAGACGGTAAGACTGGCATTCTCACTTATGGAAAGAGGACGGTGATATCGTCCGATGACTTCGATGCCATAGCCGAAGCTCTATACAATGATGAAAGTAGGCTTTCAAAAGCGGATGTTGCCAAAACGCTAAAACAGTCTAATAAAAAAGGCGACCTGATACCGACCATTATTAATGAGCTGAGTCAAAAATTTATGAATGCTGGGGTTGTCGTGAAATCTACCAGCACTATGGATTCGATATCTGCGTATAAAGCTGTATCTACAAACAAAACCCATTCCAGAAGTAACGTTCATATATACATCGGATTCACAGCAACCACCATCAATATAAGTGTATCGTCCACTGCTGGCAATAGAAAATTCGATATCGATATGGCAGACCCAGGTTTTTGTCCATATAGACTGGCAGATGTTTTGATCCGCAGAATGATGGAAAGCAAATCACTGGTAGAAGAACTTAGAGACAGATTTGGCAATATATGGGATCAGCCACTCATATAATTCTCTCCAACTGATCATACCTGTAGGTGAGGAAACATGCCTAAACCAGACTTTAGCAACCTGCACAAACTGACTAAGTTGAAGATACACGGTTCGTATCGTGGCGAATGCGTGTGCTGCGATATGCGCAATTTAAACAAGGTCATTGCTACTATCGACGCCAAGATTGATCGTACTACTAAAGTCGAGGCTCAAAAAGAAAGCAGAAGGATGGTTCGCAGAAAAGCTGCGATCAATGATTGTAGAAATAGGATCTCGAAAATTAAAGAAGGCAGGGTTAAGAATGTACAAAAGATTTACTTTAACGAGATTATGGATGCGGTGAAAAAGGGAGGAATACCTTGGACCGTTTCACACCGCCGCTGCCATGCTATTATTAATAGTTATAAATGCACATTGCGCATCAATCGTGGCAAGTTGTGGTTCATCAGGAAAGGCAGCATAGAGATCAGGGTGGTCATGGATCTCGTGAATCAGGGTGGTGGGATCACTATTTCCAAATCAAAAGACTATTTTTACGGATGCGAGAGAAGATTCGATTCAATCGAAAAACTACTAATAGCTGTGATGCATCATGTAAAATTCGGGAGAATTAGAGACAAACTCAGTGATGGTGCTAAATCGTTCTTGGATGCATGTGTTCAAAAACGCAAAGAAAAGGAAACCAAATTTGCTGATTTTTTGATAATTATTAAGAACATTAGAAAGTCATACTACAATGGCAACAGAATCGAATGGTATATCGATAAGAATAACCCACATAGGTCCCCCATCCATCCATGGTCTCAGGTCATCATTAGCTACGACCCATTTGTGGTAGATTTGAGTATTAACGATGGGCATGAATTATATACCCCAAAAAATTCATGGGCCGCTGCAAATTGTTTTGCCAAAATGTCCGGACAAATTGCGGCGGCTATGGCTAAGCCTATTAAGGAATAATGGCGTGGACAAGACCGAAAAAGCTGTGTTTATAGACCTACTGAACACCTGGGGGTTTGGCAACGCAGAAATTAAGCGTAACAACCTTGGACCATCCGGAGATGTTGAAGGATTCCTTATCGGGAAAGTTATTTTCTGGTTTAATGACGATGGTAAGTTTTCCCACATGGATTTCACAGACGGTGGATGTTTATGCAGGACTACGCCAATTTGACTGCCAGGTACGGCAACCCAGTCGTGCTCCCCAGCATTCTACGCCAGAACGGGGAAATCATATGGAAAGATCCTGATAAGAAATTGGCAGAGTATTTGGTACATCCCATTATGAAACTCGGTGCTCTGCTGTGGTGGAGAGATCGAAGTGGTGGCCGGACTGGGTATCTGCTGAACCTTGCACGGTGTTACAATGCATTCATACTAGATGATATAGCTTATCACGTTAATCGCATTTATGCTGGTCCTTTTGACAGTAGATTGCACTCATTGGTAAAGACTGACAGGATTGTAGAAATAAGCACCATTGATGCTTATAGGTCCAAGCGTGCCCTGAATCTTTGGTTGGAGAGAATGTTATAAGTGAAGAAACGGTGAAGAATGAAGAAACACGAAATTAAAGAATTAATAAACTGGGTAGCGGTGCTGGCAGCCCCAAGGAGTGCTGGTGGCCACACTGATGCCATGGAGGCCATTTTCGAAGGCAATGCGAAAGTTTGTGCCTCATGGGTAGAGAAGGATTACACTGGCAGTGAAGCATTTGCATATTTGTTTCCAGATGGAACAGTAGTCATTATGACCGATTATTTTGGATCATGTGCTGGTTGTGATGCTTGGGAAGATGCAACCGACGATGATGTCAAGCTAATGGTCGAAAGTTTGGTGAATAGCTCCAGGGTGTTCGATAATGCTGAGGAAGCTTACCATTTTTGTCTAACCGAAACAAAGACGGCAGAACAATATCCAGTTAAAGAAGCGGCACATCTTATAAACGATATGGAACATGTTTTCAAAGTTTGGATTATTTCACAAGGCGCACTCGACAGATTTGTCAGGGATTATGGCTGGAACGACCTTGAGAAAATGGCCGAAGAGCATGAAGAGGTAGCAAAACTTCTGGCTAATCCTAATATTAAAAAATTGATAGACGATAATTGTGGAGGGTTTGGGGGAGGAAGCGATGAAACCTGAACCTAATCAAACGTTAGACCTGCCTGGGCTAAATGAAACGTTGGAAATGCCTCCCGGTATCATCCCACGAGAGAGGAGCCGACAACTACACATGGTGGTTGGCTTCGCCATCTTTGTGGCTGCAGCATTGCTTGTGTATGGAGCTGTGGCCAAAAAGAAGGTACCTCGTACTTATCCACTTCCTGTTATGGTCATGGTCGAGATTCCAGAGCCAGTTGAACCGGTTGAGTCAACTGAGCCAGTTGCAAATGCAAACAGGGAACTTATGACATTCAAGGCATACCTCGACCAGGAGGAGGCTGGTATGGATTTTACCTTCTTCAAGAAGAGATTCTCCATGAAGAAGGATCTCGACTTTATCCGCAAATGGGCTGGAGAGGTAAAAACCGTCAGATAGTGCGACAGGAGACGGTAAACAGATCGCAGAAAGAGGGAAGACGATGAAAGAACCCAAGGGCAATACGGGAGACCTGCTCTATGAGGTGGAGTGGTGCACAGACATGCCCCAGGATGAGAATGGGGACGTGGACTTCTACGAGTGCACCTACGATCAGGAATACCTCAAGACCCAAGAGGAGGCCATCGCCTTCGCCAAGAAAATCTTCCCGAAGGATTTGGTGGGCGAAGTCAAAATCCGCCCCGGCTACCTCGAATTGAAAGACCCCGACTTCCCCGTCTTGGGCCACTATCTTGAGATCGACGAAGACGCGGAGATCGAGTGCATCTACGAATCAGACTTATCAGCGGACGAGACGCAGAAGGAGGGAAGATGACTCATAATCGGTAGGTTCTGGGTTCAAGTGCAATGCAGCGAGGAATGTGTTAATCGTTTAAAAACATGCCGATGATGTCTTTTTCGTAGATGATGAGAAATTCTTTGTTATTCAGCATGATGCTCGAATGGGCCCCATACATTACACGCATACCAATCTGAATGGTCGTATTTTCCACATCTGGACCAACTTCGACTATCGTTGCTTGTTTAATGTTGATGCCAACCGGAAGTTGTATGCCGCTTTCTGTTTCAGTTATTTCAATCTTCTCTGCCAGGACTCTGTTGCCGCATGGTTTGAATCGCATGATAAGCTCCTAATTTTTGCTTATTTACGTAGGAGCTTTATCCAATTCGGTAGGTGCATTCGGTGTGAATAGTTCTGCCGCCTATGGCGATTTTGATTGAACAATGTTTGGCATACGCTTTCTCGATGGCATCGATAATAAAATCCTTTGTATTTTAATTTTATGCGTGAAACGCTTAAAGCAGTCGCCTGACCACGGTGGTAGTAGTTATATCTTGGTTAACGGCAAGTACTTCGAATGGCACAAACGATAAAGATCAGCGAGACTGTCGAGGAGTGTATTGAAGCTGTAGCATTGTACTTTGCCGATCTGGGATACAGTGTTAGAACGCACGAAGATCAAATGGAGGATTTCGTTCTCATTGCAAAAGGGGTCGATCCGTGGGTTCATGTCGAGGGGCGGTATGTAGTACGTGTCTCTAATGTTGAGAACGACACCGGGCCTTGTGTCGTGCTGCATGTTCATGGCCCTGACGGGGTGGGTACGTTTCTCGGTTATGAGGGTTTGTACGACCCCAAGAGTTTCCAGACGATAGAGAAATTAGCCAAGAGATTTCTAGATGGATGAAACTTTGAAGATTGGACTTTCGTTTCTCGCATAATTCCTCGCAATCCCTCCTCTCTATAGGTTGTTGGAAACAGACAACCAAGAGGAGGAACGACATCATGAAAAAGGTCACTACGGTCAGAGATCTGGTCAGGATGCTCAGCAAGTATAAAGACCAGGATGCCCCAATTGCTCTGTTCATCGACACTGAGGAGGGTGACGAATCTCTCCACACCACTTGGCCTGTTATCAAAACCAGGAAGGATGGGAAGAGAGTGGTCATCAGCGGGGTGGAGACAGACGGCGAGGAGTGCGGTAGTTGCAAAGGCCCATACGTGCATAACGATGTCTGTGTCGTCTGTGGTGACGATTACAGCGAGGAAGGAATGGTAGGACATGACAACGACAGACCTTATCATAGACGAAGCCATCAAAGAGATCAAGAGGCTGAGAGGGTGATCATGTCGAAGAGAGAGGAGATAAAATATGAGTCACATCCCAGGAGAAGATCGAGCCAGGGTAGTCGCTGACCCCGAAACCATCAGCGCCGTTTACACACTCCTGAAAGACATGGGTGGGTGGGGGTCTACAAGGTTTGGCAGCCATGGATATGTGTCTGGTTTGGTGGTAGCCGATCTATCGAAGATCCAGAAGAAATTCCCTACTATTGAGTTCAAAATCACCGCTGGAGAGGATACCTTCATGGTCGAGTTCCGCACCAAGGGGTCGGCCAGCTGGCATCCGTCATATGAAGGATGATTGTAACATGGAAAAGGTGAAAGCCAAAATGATCAAAGGAGTCTTAGAAGAGATCGAGGGATGTGAAATCTTGATTGAGGATCCTTTTATCAGAATTTATTATGATGGTCTAATTGTAGAATTCTGCGAGAAGGATACGAATGTATTTACAATGACTGGCGCAAGCCAGAATTATGAGCTAGATGTCAGGAATCCTGATGATCTTTTTTTCATTAGAGAATTCTTGACAGGAGAATAAACAATGAAATCCACAGAAGAGTTTGATGTTCTTGCAGATGAGATACTAGAATTGATATGCGACCGCCATAATGTCATTGCCCTGAGGCTTCAGGTCCTCGCCGAGGACCCCGAATACGTAGCGCAGGTCCACGCCCATGGCATCGAAGAGCTCCTATGGAATGGTTGGTTGTTCAAATTTATTTCGAAGTGGAATGACAAATCTGTCTACATGAACACCGACAAAGTACTCAATACCACTATATGGTATGAAGGAGAGAAAGATGACCAGAATGTGGCTGCACGCGTGAATCTCGCAGATCCTGATGCGTTCGAGAAAATATCAGCGATAATTAACCACCTTTTGCAAGAATAGGGTTTCGCAAGAACATATGAAATCATCACACGCTACTCGTCAGCCAATTTGATAATCCTAAGAGGATTTCTCGGGTGTCCAATCTTTCAGCCCCCATAGAATCCGTTCTTCGATGGTCTTGAGGGCATCTGGTTCGTGCAGATCATAACTTTCCCATGTCTCATTAGCATCTTCGGTGAAACCCACCCCGATGGTTGACGGACTAATGTCGAATGCACAGACATTGACGTATGCTCCAGGCTTCACGACTTCAGTCATTTCGCATTTCCCGCACATGCAATCTGCTTTCCGCGTGACCTTGCGGAATGGTGCGTGGTTGTCTTGCGCATATATCCTGATGATTGAGGGCGGTCTCTTCCTGTAGTGGGGGTCGCCATCCACAAATTCTTGGATGCCGAACCCTCTTTCTTTAAGATACCTAAGGAGGATTTCCATTCCTTCGGTCACGTATTTCATCGTGAAATTCTCCACACCATTGCCTGGATTCTCCCCCTGAGGAATTACTCTTCTGAACCGAATCCCTCGATCTCTTCAACGTGGAGTTCCATGGCCAGCTTCTCCAGCTCATTCGAGCCAAAATCCGGATTAATCAGAGATTTTGCCATATCAAACGCAGCGTCTTTGAGATTAGGGAGATGATGCCGTACCAATTCCTGCGCCTTGGCTATCGCGAATTTTTCTATTTCGGCTTTCATAGCGCGACGAAACTCGCGATAAAATACTTCTTCCATATCGCGTTTTATTGCATCAACCTGGCTTTTATTGGGCTCGAATTCTTTAGACGCTTTGCGGATAACTTCAGCCACTTTGTCTTTTGCGGTTTGAGCCACCATCTGACCAACGTATGAATTCCTACCATTACAATGATCTACTTCCCATTTGTTAGACCACCTAACATCAAATCCCAAGGCCTTAGCAACCGTTTCCCTAACACCCCGTTTTACTTCGTTTGGGATGTCTTTGATTGATTGGCGGAGTGATTCGGCGATAATCTTTTCGATTTTGTCTTTAAGCATTTTGGTTCCTTTCGTTCTTTCGGGATTATCTCGCACTCGCTCACCGCCCCTGGTCTTGCGACCACGATCCTTCTTTCCCCCCATAATATGGACAGTCATGACTTATGCGAGAAGTGCATAGGGCTGCGAGGAATTCATTCCGTGGATCCCGGACCCAACCGTTTCGAGCGACCAGGCCTTCCCGGCAGGTATCAACCATATCGAATAGTCTAGGGATGCTTTCTGGATCTGCGAGGTCGATGACCCTCTTTCCATAGCGGCAACGGACTTTACTCCCATTCACCCGCAGCCACGTGGGTGTCTTGCTTCCTGCAACGGTGATGCGGATATTACCAAGGTCAAAAGGGACGTCTCTGAGAATCACGGTCTTATATCTCTCCCTGAGAATCGCAGCGATAATGTCGAGGTTGCTTACCATTTGAAAGATGGATCTTCCAGAATCTTCTTGACTTCCGGGATGGCGTAAAGTTTTGTTTTCTTGTAGAAACTACACGAGGACGAATTGGATACGAAACTGTTGCGAATCTTCATGCTACCTCTCCATAGCCAGGTAACTAACCCACGATGTGCCCGTCCGCCTAAATTCTAACCGGCACTTCTTTGAAGTCCTTAGCAGAAAAGGGCACTCCCTGCACTGATTTCCTTCTTGACAATGATGTAAAGCTTCCTTAAGGACAGAGATGCTAGATGGGTCATGGAGATCTATCTTCATCCCCCAACACCACACCCTACCATTACTCAAATGCCAGTTGTTAGAGGTGGATATTCTGGCCACTCCCTCTAGGCATAATCTCTCCAACACTTCTTCTATGGTAGGCCGCATTATTTCGGTTTCTTGCCAAGCTTCTTGATGGCCAAGGCATTCGCGACAACCTTGGCTGCCCTGTTGCAGATATAGCTGGAATGGTCGCCCCAAGGCTGAATCCCATCCCAGATGGCCTGAATAGCCTTGACGGCATTCGCGTCCACGACCCAGGCACCATCGATCATCCATTGGTCTTTAATATCCTGCATGGCCGCGTTTCTGCTTTCCTTGTCGGCTCTGGCGAGATTCGGCCAGTCTTCCTTCAGCTTCTTCTCGTAGAATTTCTTCCGTAGATCCCTCATATTCTCGCCGTTGTACGGAAGCCTGTCGTCGGGACAGTAAATGCCACTGTCACCATCGAAAGATCCGTCATGGAAGATGGCGTAAAGTTTTGTTTTCTTGTTCACCGATGCTTTGCCCACCATCTAGGGGCCTCCCTTCTCAGATATGAGAGATGTCTCTTGACCTTAGAGAAGAATTTAGGATCGTAAATATTAAACTTACTGTGGCCGCCCCATACTTTGTCGATTGCTACGTAGCCCTTGGGCATTTCGTCTGTCCACGCACGGCCCACTGCATAGTAAAGGTTGGTCCTCTGAGTCGCCCTAATGGTCACGATTAGCCACTCGTGCCCCCACTCTTTCTTTCGCTTAACCTCATAGCCATTCTCTTCAATGAATCCTTGCAATATTTGGATCATTTCATCGCGATTGCAAAATAGTGAATGACGATGAAAACCCTGGACATGAAAGCGTTCTCCGCATGATCTGCATCTAGTAATCCAACATTTGGGGTGCTTCTTCACTAAGATTTCTCCTTGGGCATCATCGGCTTGAGATAGTTCAGAAGACTATTGAGGCAATCCTGTGCCTTGTCCACGTAGGTCGAGTCTTCAGCCAGCTCATTGTAGATAGCAAGAGCCTCATTTCCATATCTGAGGAGTTTCCCAGCCAGAGTCTTGAGTCTTCGTTGGAGCCTTTCCTCTGGCATATCTTCAATGCTTTTCATCGACCTTCTCCCAATTGTCTTCGTCGTTATTTTCTGCTATCCTGTCTTTCATATCCTTCCTCCCTTAACTCTTTGTTGTGTACACAGCAGATTCCTCTAATACAATTATAGAAATTTGATTGTATACATTCCGTTATCATCTTGGTTAATTTCTTTATGCTGTCTGGATGAGCCAGGTCTTCTATAGTAGGAAGCAAGCAGCATCTGAAACGGACTTTGGTACCAAGGAGCAAAAGGACTCTAGTTGATTTGCTAAAATCTACAGGGTCCACCACTATTTCATCGTAGTTTGCATAAGCACCCCAATCATCCGAACATTCATTCAGTGCTGCCGCGACAATCTCTGCGCTCATATGACTTTCGGGCGTGTTATTCTCTTTTCCCATCGAATACTCTCTCCATCAGATCCTTGGTCCAAACCATCTCTGAATTATTCTGGTGGGGTGATAATCTCTTGCAGGAACCTGGCTCTGAATTTGGCCAGGAAGATCTCGGCGGCGGCAAGCTGGTCGGCCATAGGGGTCTTTTTGCTGCAGAACAGTTCGACCGCTGCTGGGCAAAAGATATCAGCATTCCAGCCGAACGGCCCTTTGTCGCCGAAAATAGCCTTGACCATCCGGTCGGTTTCTTCTTTGACGAATTCGGCCCTCTTGGTTTTCGTGCTCTTTTTGGCCTTCTTGCTGCCTTTCTTGACTACTTTCATCATTCCTCCGTCAATTTTGGAAATCCTTCATCAGAATGCTGGTGGAAGAAAGCCACCACTTTAGCGAAGCATTCCGGATCTGCGATATTCACAACTGCAATTTTACACCAGTGTGAACCGGTTTTGGGGCGTACCTCCGAATGGTCCCAGACCAGCAACTCGATGTCACCATTTGGCATGAACATTTCTGCGAGAGCCTTTGACGAATAACAGATAAAATATCTAATGCCGTCTCCATAACCATAATTGGCATTAGACCCATAATTCATATTGTAACGACATTTTGGGTGTATAATCTTTTCGACTAGAGTTGCAAGATATATGACAGTATTTAAGGCAAACTCATTGTGTTCGTGTTGATGCACCCCAGGTAACTCATTGTGCATCAAGAACCGATTGTAAATCGTGTCAACTGCCGCTACTTCTTTCGTTTCAATTGCCATCATTGTAGAATAACCGAAGCCTCTTTTTCCAGCAATCATCCGTCGTCTTCGCATAATTCTTCTAAATCATTCTTTCTTATGGTGTTGTGCTGTTGGGAGAGGAGCGGTTTCTGCCACAGGCGAATCGTGGCCAGTCTCCTGGAGAGTAAAGGAAGTAGTAAGAGGGAAGACATGACGAAAAAGCGATCTCCAAAACGAGGAAGTAAAGCGAAGACCAAAGGCACTCAAGAAGGCCCTTTCATTTGTCACAAGTGCACGAAAGAATATAAGACCCATCGCGGGTTGATCAACCATTTAAATTGGGGCGACCAAAGTGAGCTCGCCTGTGCAAAATATCAGAGACGCCTAGCCAAGGAAGCATGGTTGAAAAGCCTGGAATGGCAGACATTGAACGAGCTTGCCGCAATTATGCACGACTTCAAACCAAGACTTACATTCGAAGAGTATTGGATCGACCCTCAGCATGATTGCGGCAAGCTTACGATAACAATACGATCCTACACTTTCACAGCAACGATAGATGGCGCAGTTGCGCACTTCTTCTCTGACGCCTCGTTTGTGGCCTGGATGGATAAAGCTGCTGAATGTATAACGTTGCCCCTCGCAGATCCGGATTTCTTTAATAAAGCCAAGAATATTATGCTTAATATGGTAAAGAAAAAGTTGGAACGAACAATTAGAAGTAACAAAAGGTGTATCGAGCAAACCAGAGCAACCCTAGACAAAGTGAAGTCTATCATGGCAGAAAAATGTGATCACCTGAACATTTAAAATCCCTTCTGCGAATAATGGTATGAATAAGCAAGACGTATTGCATCAATTTCTTAAAGTCATCGGGCTAGACTTGATAAGTGGTCATGACATGGTTCCCTTTACCGATCTGCCCGATGGAAATCGCGTATACTGGACCGGTGGGGAGGGTGGGTCAGGCATTAAAATCTATGTCCCGAACCCGAACCTAGATCAACGGGTCCGATGCTACGGTGCGGGGTATTCTCAATGTGGGCTTGACATGTTCGATGCCGTCTTGGAAAATGCCATGGTTTGTACTGTGGATCTGGCCCATCCAGGCTCCCTATCCGCTATCGCGGAATTCTTGAGGGGAGAACCCTTGTCCCCGGAGGAGATAGAGAGACTAGAAGACGGATAGGCCCTGCAGGAGATATTATTAAAACATCTCACCGCTTGGGAGCATAAAAGATGCAGTATGCAAATCTTATCTTCTCCATCTTTTTGTAGAATTTTGGATCTGCGATATGCGGAAGGGGACACCATTTAGGGAAACCAGAGAAGGAGCCTCCTGGCACATAGTCGGTATCCGACTTCCTCTTCTTGGTGGCCCTCCGGGCTACACAATATTCATGGGTCGGGTTGATGAAAGGGCAGCTGTAGCAAGAGGTTATGGCAATATGCTTGATGTCCTTTTCGTTCATTTGCCAGTCATCCTACGCAACAGGATCCTGTACGCAATGGTCCCGCCGACTTTGTGGCTGAACTTGGCTATGTCGTCTTCGGAGTGGGCTTCCAGGAACGCCTTGATATCCTTGTCGTCCAGTTTGTCTACCACCGCATCTACCAGGGTCTTTGTCGCTTCTTTCTGGGTCATGCTATCCTCCCCCTGCACTCGCCGCACCACCTCGATGCGGTTCCTCGGATACCTAGCACATCGTACACACATCTCCACGCATACTTGCTCTTTTCCCTAACGTAATCTTCCACCGTAAGGAACATGTCTGGGTCGTGGTAGGTGGTTATAATCTTCATCTTCCTAGGGAAATATTCTTTGGGCCATGGCATGCCATTACCGTCAACTATTTTCCCGTCGCTAAAGATGGTTATCCCCACAATTGGCCTACCGGGGCACCAAGTTCGGCCAACCGTTTGGGGTGGCCACGGCAACCCAGGTTGCTTGTCCTGGCAATATAAAGTTGAATGATCGGGGTCGTAGCCCTGCAAGCCCACACCAAACCCTTTGCCCTCCAAGTATTTTGTCAGGTCCTCTACTAATATTTTGGTTACATTCATTTCGGGTGTCTTAGGCATCTCGCCTCCTGTTGGTGTCTATATACCACATGGGGGGCAAGCCAGAACTCTGTTGCTGGTTTAGTCCGTAATCCGGACCATTTAACAGGGTGAGGTGTGGCCTTCGTGCTAGCCCCGTGTAACGATTTTTCTAATTGGTCGGCGTCTCTACGTAAATCTTCTATTAGCTTGTGAACATACTGGATACCACCAGCGAGTACCTTTAAGACTAACCTTTCGAGCGTATCGGCACGTTCAGTGCGAGTGCGGACTGGCATGAAGCTGGCATGTCCTACCCAAGAGATTGCGTATGGTCTGGGGCCATCTTCATGCTTGAGTAGTATCTTGTTTACGATCATGATATGTGGGCCAACACGGATCTGGAGCTCCTCTTTCGAATATCTGCAACGTTTATCACCTTTTTTATACTGCATGGGGAGATTGAATTTTGCGCTCAATCTTTCATGTACGATTTGTAATGGTGTCTTATTCATTGGTCCCTCCTTGGTTGGGGTTGTCTGTTTCCAACAACGTATAGGGAGGAGGGATTGCTGGGAATTATAGAGAGACCATAGGTTGTAACACCATATTGTGGTATATTTATAAGAAGGGCAAAACAGGAAAGGAAGACAGAAAGTATCCCGCTCGGCTAAGACAATATTTCTCGGGCGTTCCTTTATGCTTCCCTTGGCTTTCGCGCATCTCTGAGGTCTCCAGGTACCCGTTTACCGACGAACACGCAAGGGAAGCGAAAGGACGGCCTCGGGGGTATCTGACGCCCAGAATAGCGCAATATTCACTCGAAATATCTCGAAAGCATATCGTATGTTTGCATTGAGATGGTCTTCGAGGCAGCTATGAAATGGCTTCTGGGGGCAGGCTTCGAGGCAGCTAATGGTTTCGTATTGAGATCCTGGCTAAAACGGAAGAGAAGGACCTATATGCTTTCTCGACACTGTTTTTCTTCACATCGACGCGCAAGATCTCGTTGGTGAAGGCCGAATCCTTTGGGTCCCCAATGCTGAGCTTAACGATGGCTTTTGGGTTCGCCTTTTTCAGTTTGGCCATTAGTTCCTTGACGGTCATATGATCCCTCCTTTCTTTTTGCATTTGCTTTCGGGAGAAACATCAATGCTGTATCCAGCTGCGAGACGATGTCTTCGAAACTCTCTAGACAGGGTATGACGACTTCCCTCAAAATATCTTTCAAACATTCTGTGTAAGTCTCGATCGTCCACTTTTCCATATTATCTAGGACATCGGGATCTGCCAGGGGCATCTCCTCCCGATAATATCCCATATCCGGGGCACCATACGCAAAGTCTCCAGGGTGATCATTCACCCCTACCCTCCTGACGAATGCCTCACCGATGATAAAGGTATCCTCGACTTCGATAGACACCTCTACGCGTACCCCAACGCTGATGTCACTCTGGGCGATCCTGAGCCATAGTCTTCCGCTGTACCCTGATTTTATGGCCTCAGCACCAAGATCTGCGAGCCTATCAGTGAGTTCCTTGATTATTTCATCTTGAAGGTTCATACGTAGACACCCTTCTTGCCACACTTCCCGCAGACCTCGTAGACCTTTTCGTTTCCCATCAGGTCCTCCCTCCATTATTAGTGCGTCTCGATGACGAGGCAGATCTCCTGGTGCTTGGGCGGGTCGCCTTCGTACTTGCATCCCCTCATGCTGTCCAGTTCATTTGTTAGAACTTGAACGGCTTCTGAATGGCCCATGGTAGGGCCGCCTTCATCTTTGCCGCTCCTACTAAATTCCAACTATGAATTACTATTTTATGAGGTTGCCTTTGCTGGTTCTGCTCGAGCCAGCAGGCCACCTCATACCCTGTCCCATGACCATCTCCAAGGTCATGGTCCAGAAATATAATGTCCCAATTTTCATTAGATAATAGTTGAATGGCCTCTGCTGCCGTGCCAACTATTACTATTTCATATCTCCTATGATATCTATCGTGAAAACGATCTATTCTCTCTTGATCGTCCTCCAAAATTAACATTCTTTTCATGACGTTATTCCTACACGGGCTCATCATTGTCCACGTAGAACCACCGATTCCCGTTACGGTAAATCTCCCATCCCCGGCTGTATGCTTTTGCAGTCATAACTCTTTCGCTCATGTGTGCATCTCTCCGCACTTCGCGCAGTAGATCCGTCCGTCTATGATTTGGAAAAGAGAATGGCCGCACTTGCTGCATTTTTTTAGATCCATAACTCTCCTCGTCAAGTGACGCCAAGTGACTGCAAGTTATCCACTACTAAGAACTTGCCCACTGGCTTATCTCTTCCCCTGCCGGTTTTTCGTGTTCTCGAATCGCTTCAAATAAGAATAGTGCCGCCGCCCCCTCGATGGTCTTGGTGTTTCGCTCAACGTCGAGCCACTTTTCCATGAGGGCCAGGCACTAATCAGCCAGCTCTTGTCGCTTTCTAACCTATAGGGAGGAGGGATTGGAAAGAATTATTGGCTCACTGGCGGGGTGTGGTACAAATATTAGTGTGTGTTACGGGTGCACCGATAGATTGGCGGCCCAAGGGATGAGCTTGGGCCGCCAGCAAGGCATTAAATAAAGCATTTAGCCTCGTCCAGGTTCGTCGGGCTCCGGGTTCCCCATCCCACCGTGCCCTATCTCCTGTGGGCTTGCTTCGGGCTGCTTCAGCCCTTTTGTATGATGATCTGTCTAGGTTTGATAGTCATCTGGTTGTCTGTCCAAAAGCTAAATTTATGTGGGGATGGCGGCTACACATAATGTCTTTTTGGAGCAGGACCCGCCTATCCCATCCTGCACCTCGAACCCGCCTTTCGGTGCTCCTCTTGGGGACGGGTGACCCGTTGGCGAGGAGCCCCCATGTGGCATAACATTATAATCGTTATGCCAATAATCTATTTCTTACGACGTTTGTATTCCTTCTTCTGTAGGTCCTTGCGCTTCTTCTCCAGGGCCTTCTCATCCTTGAGGAGATAGGAGACGCCCATTGGATGCTTCTTGTCGTCCACCCTCACATTCTTCCCGTGCATCGCGCCGTTGTAGGTATTGAAGACGCGGTACGAAGCCTTGTCGGGGGCGATGACGCAATGGGATTCTGCCTTGACTCCCTCGATGTCATTCCCTTCCTTGTCGGTGAATTTGCAGAGTTTAGACCATACTTCGTGTCCGTCTGCAATCATTGTCTTGAAATTCACCTTCTCAGCCAGGGGCTTCTTGACCTTGGGCTTCTTCTCCTTGGGTGGTGCTTCAGTGGGTGCTTCGGGAGTATCCATTGTGTTCTTTACCTCCTTACTCATTCTGGGGTCTACAATCTCGGCGACCCTGGATCTATGTACTCTGTAAGGCTCGCCAGTCTCAAGATTCTCTAGTGTAAAGACTCCCCTAATTCTTCCCGTGACTTTCCAGAGTGTGGGGTCTAGTTCCTCGTCACATCCCATCACCCTGATCGTGTATCCCTTCTCGACGAGTTCTGACAATTCGCTCATCGTCCCTCCGGCATTACGTTAAATACATTGTGTGCAAAGAGAGAATTCCTGGCCAAGTATGTTCCTCCTGCGGAGGGCGGGGGCGCAAGCCCCCGCCCGTAAATTGAGTTAGCAAGCATGGCCGAGGAACCAGCACTCAAGCCCCGACCGATCATCCTCGATGTACTCAGCATCTTCTGCGATTGCTTCTGGGCAATCTTCACCCACATACATCGAGCCCGTGCATTCTTTCGCCGCTTCGAGTAGGTCGTCTTTGGTGGGCCTGCCATCGAAGAAGGCGTAGACGCACACAGCACTATTATTGTAGGGGCTTATCCCCTTTTCGACAGAAATGAGTCCGGCCATTGTGGGTTACTCCTTCTGTGGTTACTACCGTCGTCCCAAGATCACGCTTTCTTGACGGCTGCCTTGAAGGGTTTGACGAGCCCTTCATCATGGAGCTGCTCGAAGACCTTCTTCACGTCGGCGTCGGTCGAACGGGCCTTGTGAAAGACCTCGGTCGGGACGATGGTCTGCTCGACGTCGAAGAGATTACCGAAATTCTCCTCTCCCACGGCCTTGATGATCTTGCCCATGGCCTCCTCGTCGTTGAGGAGGGCAGGCTTGAGAGAAACCTTGGTCTGCTCCTTGAACCACTGGTCGTACTTGTCCCCCACGATCTCACGGATCTCGTCCTCGTTCTCGGTGTCGATCTTGGTGTATCGGTTCTGGGTGGACACCGTGACTTCCCCGTTGATCTTGATGGACGAGTGGTAGGACCCGTCGCCCATGGACACCTTGACTCTTTCCTCCTCGGCCTCGGGGAGGATGACGCCTTCGGCCTGTGACCTCATCGCCTTGCCATCCTTCTCCATCTTGGACCCTTCCTTCCACTTGGAGATGGCATCCTTGAGGTGGGGAAGATCGACGTCGGGAGTGGTAGATTTCTTCTTGGATGTCTTCTTCTTTGCAGCCTTCTTGAGAATGTTTCCAACGCCCATGTTTAGCTCCTTTCAGTGAGGGGAGTTCGGTGAGGGCAACGTGCCCTTGCGTCCCGCCCCCAGTGTCATGACTAAATCCTATCTGTGGAATTTATTCCTGTCAATTACTTGGTTTGTGTGTTACTCAATAGATGTGACCCTTGACCACTTTGTATCCGGCTTTCTCCAGCATGTGGGTAGTGGCCTCAATATGAATGTTGGTGTACTTAACCGTCACCGTGGCCTTGCCGATTCCCTTATTCCGGAAGATGACCTGGAGATTCTTGATCATGGGATTCTTAGAAGTCCATTTCATGACGGTTATGAGGTCGGACGACATGAGCTTCTTGTATGCTTCTTCGACGGCCTTGGTCCTGGAAGATTCTCGTCCCTCGACGTCGACAGATCGCATGATGGCCCGTGTCATCATTTCTGGCTGTCGGTGGATAACTAGCTGGGAATTATCGTGTGTTACCGTGCCATCCGGTTTGGCCACTGGATGGACACACCTGGCAAGATACTTGATTCGGATGATGTCCTTATCCTGCCTGGTGATGAAGTGATAAGCAGCACCGGAATCATTTTTCTCAAATACTACGGCCTTGCCCAGCGGTTGCATATCCTTCACCATTGCCACGAAGGTGGCGGCATCCTCGATCTCCATCGTGATCATATCGATCGCTCCTAAAGAAGTCCGTGGCCAACCGCTTGTTCTGCTTTGGCTACCACGGGGGCGAGTTTGTGAGAATTACCAATCTTGATCCGCTTGTGCGGTTTCCATATCGCTACGACGTTTTTGTAAAGTTTATCCTTGGTGTTCCATCGGCGTGCGTACGATGATGTCTTGGTGATGGATCCCAGGTCGTAGGCAGAATCACCATTGAGGAGCATGTGGAATGGGTCCGTGGCTCCGTGCTTGTCGCGGAGACGGAAGACGATGAGGATTGAGGGTTGTATTGAGGGATCGAAAGCTGCTTCTGGGGTGATTTCAAAGAGTTCTGTGCCCTTGTCGATTACCAGCCCCATATGCTCGACTTTGTTGGTCGCGCCGATGGCCTGGGCACAGATCTCCAACATCTTGTATTCTTCCTCTGATACTTTTTTATACCCTTTACGAATTTTCTCGTGAATCTTGTCAAGGGCGTGGGATTCCGCAGAATATTGGGAATGGAAGGGTTTGGATTTGGAAGTCCCTGGTGTGCCGATGCGACCATATGTCGCTGTAAATGAACTCCCGGTGATATCATAGGTCCAGAACTTGTTATGTTTGTCACCCCGGTGCACCCACATTTGGAATTCTTGCGCCATGTCGCTCTCCTCCTTTTGAGTAGAGCTTATCAGCGCTTGAATTTAATGAGAATTATTAGCGCGGGGTGATGTCGGCGCATAATTTATATGGGACTGGAGATGGTGATCGCGGTGGGACACTACTTCAATATTGTTTGGGCGCGGGATCATGTCCGGAGCACGGGGGGTTTTTTGGGCGGGGATACGAGCACGCGGCTATATCATTTTGCTCGTCGAGCGGATGGGATCATGTCGTGGGAATGTACTTCAAGAAATTGTCTGATATAAGCGGACGGCGCGGGGGTGCTTGTGTCGCGGAATAAAGAATTTCTCGGCAGGCGGGATAAGCGGCGTGGCCCTCAGCCGATATGTAATAGCCCTTTGACCGTCTCTTGTTTGGATAATGCCATAGAACACTTCGATGTTAGACATTTTATTTTCCTTTATTGTAGAGATCTTTGGTTATTTCTAGCCAGGGATCTATTCTGTAAAAATTCCCTGGGCATAGCAATTCGATCACGAGCATGTCCCATTCTTTTTCTTCGTCTAGTAATTCGTTCCATATGTCTCTACGATGATCCCATTCTTCGTCTGTGATTTCTTCTGGTCGATCCGTGTTGTTCCAGTAGGCAAAGTCGCTTACTTTCTCTGAATCGTCCAGAAAATCAAGGACATCTCTCATCATCATATCACAGTAAGGGATCAAGTATATTCGCCCGTTGTGCTGGCGAAAAGCAACAGAAACGTCCATGTCGAATATATTTCTTACGTGCGAAGAAGATTGTTTTTTGTATTCTCTGATCAAAACTCGTTCGGCATATTCTACTAGGGCTATTTGATCTCTGTTTTTGTTATCTTCGTATTGTGATAATATATCTTGAAATTCTTGCTGCTCGCGAGCCTTATTCATGTCCCAGGACATATATATTTCTTTTAACTTTGCCCTGATTCGTTTTGTGGCTTCTATTCTCAAGCAATGAACAAAATCCCACAAGCCAACGCCATCGTTGATAACATAAGCCCTGTAGATTTTGGTGCTCATGCCTAGTCGTCCAAAATTATGTCTCTCGGGCGTTTTTTGTGGTCTTTTGCTTTGCCCCATCCCAGCTATCTTCACCGCAGAATAATTTTGGGTGCACGCTTGTCCCTCACAACGCCTCTCCCAGCGCGGCCTTGATCGCGTCGGTGATCTCGACCTCGAGGGCGTAGTAGACCAGCTTCCCATCGCGGTGAACCTTTAGGCCGCACTCCTTGCCCCTCACGCCAAGATCGGTCCAGCTCAATCGCCGGTAAAGCTTTTCATTGATGAGGTAGAACTCGCATCCGCTCTTGACTGGAAAGTCGATGACTGGGAGCCCTTCCCTGGAAGAGCCCTGTCCCGAGACGAACATGACAGCCGTCTTGGTGCCGGGGGTCGCCAAACCCTTGCTGACGACCATCTGTGAGGCTCTTGCACAGGGGAACGTGATTTGCCTGATGTCTCTCAAGAAAAGATGTGGTCCAGGAAGGGCTACGTGTGGATTTTGCACTTGCCCGACCTGTGGCGGGTGGATCATCCTCAACCATTTAACCTGCATCGCAACCTCCATCTTCTATTCCTTATACGTCAACTGGGGCACCAACCGGGCCTTCTACTCGATCTCACCTTTCACTTCCTCCTGGACTTCCTTCCACTCCCTTGCACTCATACCGTCGCTGACGTACCACTGAGAGTCACAATCTGAGGTAACAGGAGCAGGTTTGCCGTGGGCGATAATCTCTTGGATGAAATCCGTCGGGCTCAGATCGATAATCTTGCCCAGGACAGGCGCAGTAGCGCTATAGAAGCTGTCATGATCGCCACAATCGATCATGAAGATCCACGTGTCCTCTTCTTCGGCATCCATGATCTTCTTGAGGTGCGAAAGTGCCAAATTGAGCCCATCTCTTACCCCTGCGCATTCCCCGCCTTCAAATGTGCCATCATACTCTATGGCATTTCTTTCGGCGACCTCTTTTTCCAGCCAATCGCGGAACTTGTCGATGGTGTCATTCTTGCCTTTGTTCATGGTGTGCTCCTTAGTAGATGCCAATATGCCGCTATGGTTCCAATATTATGGGCCCCCTGGGATTCGAACCCAGAACCTGCTGATTATGAGTCAGCTGCTCTAACCGATTGAGCTAAGGGCCCTGTGTGTTATTTGTTTAGCAGCCTGGCTGCTACCTCTCTATCGAATTCACTCATTGTGTGGGCGGGATTTGATACCTTTTTCTTCCATTTCGCGATCCCTTCCTCATCCCCAAAATCGGTGAAATACTCTGCGACGTTCACTGGATCTTTTTCAGCACATTCCTCACACACGAAGTTGTGTTTGTCGATCGGGATCAGGACGCCGAACGTGTATGCCTCACAGCAGTAATCACATTGTCCCCATTCGTCTGCGTGAACGTCGCAGACTTCTCCATCCTCCGTTCATTCGAAGCAATTTTCGACGGGGCAGCACTGATAGCTGGATGAGCTGGAGTTGCTTACGAATCCTAGTCTGATTTTCATGATTTTACTTCTTCCAACATTACCTTGATGGCCACGACTTTGGAATTTTGCGCAGCTTTCAAGTATGCTGCCGCTTGAGGGCCTGGTTTATATCTCCCAGAGGCGATGTTGGCGGCATGCCACTCAGCACCCTCTTTTGCCAGCTGTGCCAAACATTTTTCGGCGGCAGTCTTTAATGTCCACTGCCTAGCCTTCCCGAGATTCCCAAACATCGGGCCTTTGACGCCCGATGTATAGAACCAGCTGGAGTGAGGAATATCACCCAAATATCCAATTTGTGATTTGATGACAAACCTTGTGTACTTTTCCATTGCTTGCTCCTTTTGTTGCTTCATGCGGATCTCCTCGTCGCGGGAGCGATAGTTGATCCTCCCGTTGGCGTAGAGTACGGCGACGACGTATGTGGTACCCTTAGCGCTCATATTAAGCCCCGTCTTCGGCGAGCATATCCATGACGGTGGAGAAATTCGTGATAGCGTCTGCTTTCCAGTTCATGTCATAAAGGGCGTTGACAGTTTCTTTGAAAATCCTGCGTGGTACTTCGTTGAGATCCAGGTCGAAGCACACCAGGCTATCATCTTGATAATAAGGAAATCCTGCGTTGAAGTATTCCTTGTCACCGAGCACCAAATCGGTCCTTGTGTGCCCGTATTCCTTGGTTTTCTCCCTGTAGGCCGTCGAGTGGATCATTGACCCATCTCGTGGGTCGATATAGTAGGGTTTCTTTTTCCGTGTGACACGCTTAGGTCGCACCCTTGTTCCTTGAATGAAATGCCCGTGCTGCCCCTGCATGTAGAACGTGTCCTTTGTTTCGTGGTGGATGTAGATCCGTTTCGGGATATCCTCCTTGTCCCAAGCGAAGTGCCCGTGTGTTGGGTGGACGTCCACGCTGAACAGGACGTCGCACGACAAGAATGCCACCACGTTGTCGAGGGATGGGTCCGCCAGTTTGGCGGCAGACTCGTCCGACATGTTTCTGAATCGCCAGCCCTGGGCGTGGGCGGCGTCCATGTGGAGGATTTCGAATTTCGACTTTGCCTTATTCCCCATGTTGCAGGGGATCCCGTAGCATATTGAGGCATCGATGATGACGGGTCTGACCGTGATCATTTTTCAAACTCCTTGTTCTTCATCCGCTGGGCGTCGATGGAGAGCTTAAGGCCTTCGAGGAACATTTTATCACGTATCCGCTTTCTATTTCGGCTTTCTCATCAGGTACCTGTACTTGGTCAGGATCTTCCTGATGTCACCAGACATTTTGCTGGCGAAGTCGAGCGGTGTTGCAGCGTTCGCTTTGATATCCAGCACCTGCTTCACGATATCCACGGCCTCGTTGTGGTCAGTCTTGTCCTGGGCCGTGTTCTCCAGCATTCTTCCCGTCTGTAGATCGATGAGCAGGTGGAATGAGTTGTGCTGCAGGTCGTTGAGATGGTCGATGGCCGACGCCTTCTCCTTTGGGGTCTCAGCGTTCTCCAGATCGATGAATGCCTTTGCGATGATGTGCCACTTCTTGTCCTTGACGAGGCTGTCCACGTCGATGGAGTCCTTCTTGGTTTCCTTCTTGGATTCCAGGCCGAATTCCTTGGCCAGGTTGCCGACGTCGCGGCCAGCCATCTGGTTGGCCTGAACGATCATCCGGCCCATGTTGAATCCGGTACCGAGTCCGGCCATCTGTGACGCTTGAGCCGTGATCTCGTTGTCCAGCATGTCCTTGATTGCCCCGAGCATCTTCTTGATTGAAGACAGTTCGTATCCTTCGATTCCCAGGAATCGACACTCGGACTTGATCCGTTCCCGTGCCGCGTGAAGGTACTTCGAGTACACTTCATCGATTCTGAGTTCCGCGATCTGGATGTCTTCATGTTCCACCCCTGGGTAGGTGGCTAGAAATTGAGCCGCGTAGAAATCGAAGATATCCTTTGCTGTAAGCATGTCAACCTTCATTTATCACCTCCTTGTCGTGTTGTAAAATTGCCTTGAATAGTTTCTTGTTGTCGTCGGACATCACGTAGTCTGGGTCGGATATTTTCTTTCTCCAGTCATTGAGCCACTTGCCGAATTTGTTAGGATTTTTCGTTATGCAGTCGAAGCAGGTGTGTTCTGACCACTCGCAGATATGGTTGATGTCCACACTGTCTTGGTGCCCGGCATCGATGAGATCCTCTTGTTTGCTTTTCTTGCCGCACACGTTACAGAATGTCCATGCGTCCTCGCGGCAATTCTCGCACAGTCCTCCGTCTGGCATTTCGTCATACCCTGCTGCGACCCACTCTTCCTCGCTTTCTGGGCCGCCTCCCCGCATCTCGATATCATACTCATTTCCACAGTGGACGCAGTGGAAACTTGCCGATGAGGAATTGCTGACAAATCCGTTTCTAACTTTCATTTAGCACCTCCGATGTCAAACGCTGGGCATGATCGGCATCCATCTTTTGTGGTTGCCAGCAGCAGTTTCCTAAATTCTTCCGCTTTGGCCGACCTCCAGACGTCCTGAAAGTCGGCGGCTTCAACCAGGTCAACTCCCTCTCCATTCTCGGTGAATGAGCATGGGAAGAACTGGCCCAGAACATTGACGTACATACTGAACAAAGTACTCTCACAACTCTCGCTGTATTCGATCATCCTCTTCTTTGTCTCGTCGTCAATTGGCATCGCGTTGACCGCTGCTTCGTACTTTGGTGCCGTGCAGCTGTCGAAGCCGATGCTGATGTTTTTCTCCAGACAGAAGTCCAGCAGATCGGCGAATGCCCCCTGTGACAATGGCGTGTATTTATCCTTTGCCCTGCCTTTCGGCTTGACGCCCAGGAAAATGATAGCGTTCATGTCGTGCAAACGAGGATCCGTAAACCGATCATTCAGCACCTCGTAGACGAACGGTAGAGTCTCTTCAGATGTCATCAGGTGGATATTTGTCTGCTTGATTCCCCTGTCGGTGAACGCCTTCACTGTGTTGTAACAAATATTCTTGTCCGTTTCGTAGGCGCTGACCGCTAATCCTCCAACAAATTGTACAATTTCGTCCGCGATCTTATCGGTGAGGTCAATTCCTGACAATGTGAAATTCGGAATGATTCCCAGTTCACGTGTATGTTTCATCATCCGGACAAAATCGGGGTTCGTCTGTACACCAGTGATCCCGAACGCAATCTGGCTAAGGTGCTTGGGGAATTTGTCTATGACAGTCTTAAACGTCTCGAAGCTCATGTTCGTGGGCTCCGTGTTCTTGTTGTTTTTGTAACAGAAAGGGCATGCGTTGGGGCAGCCATTGACGCTGATTTCGATGTCCAAGATCTCAGGGCCAAGAGGGCAGAAGGAAGGGTCGTCCTCTTTGGCCTTGCCCCATCTAAAAAACAAACCAGTTCTCTTGTTAAAGTTATAATTGTATTCCGCCGAACGTAACCACTTCATTTCGTCATTTTCGGTGATGACGAACCTTCCTTCGATGATGTCATAAATGTGACGTTTCATTTCTCCTCCACTTTCAGTAATTCTACGATGATGGCTGCTTCATCTGCGGGAAGCTTCAGATTCCCAGAATGGACGCGGTGTCCTCTTATGTCTGCTGACTCTAGAAATTTCAATTTCCAAATATCATCGTTGACGACCAGAAGATAGTCCATGTCGAGCCTGATAAGGGCACCGACACACAGATCTGGATTGGCCACTTCTTTCGGCTTGAGTTCGCCGATGTTGGTGGTCCTGATCAGGTCGCCGTCGAACTCGACCTTCACATACGTCAGTCTTCCTCTGAATCCCGACATGTTTCCTCCAGAACAGTAAAAATTTCGGCGGCTTTCTTTGTTTCTCTGATGATTCTTAGAGCGGTTAGGGCCATTTCTTTGGGTGTTCCCTTGATGATCCTCCTGTGTATTCCTAGAGACTTTTTCTTCCATGGCTTCGCTCGCCATGCCCCACCCGCTTGGATACAAGAGGCCTCTGCGGTTACCCACATTTCCAGGTACTTGGTTTCATTTTTGGCCTTCTTGCCTCTCTTAATCACGTTTGGGTAAATTTTTAACCCGTTGAAGGCATTGCACTGTTGAAGCAGCTTTGTAATTAACCCTTCATAATCGAATTCCCCAGTCAAGAATTTGTTGTGCTGCTCTTCTAGCGCTTCGTCAGTAAACGCCAGTATTTTCACTGTGTTGTACCTCAATAAGTTGGGGGGCCGGGCGTGTGCCCGGCCCCCGTTTTGGGACTCCGGATCAGGAACTTGCAGCCAGTTTCGCCTGTTCGGAGGCTTCCTCGGCTTTCCTGGCGGCTTCTTCGGCCTTTTCTTTCTCCTTTTCGGCCTTCAGTTCCGCCTTGACCCGTTCCCTCTTGGATTCGACCAGTTTTTCCATCGCGGCGAACGCGGTCTCCATGACGTCCGTCACGCCGAAGACCATCGCCAGCTTTCTGGCTTCGCTGACTTTCTTTGCGGCTTTCCGGCATCCAGCCCTGATCTCCCCGGCCCACTCGTTGAGGCCGATTTCTTGGCCCTCCGCAGCCATTTCCGCCTCGCCGACAGCCTGGTTCAGATCGTCTTTGGCCTTCCTGAGATTCTTCTCGAATTCCGACTTGACCAGTTCGTCCAGTTCCCCGTTCGCGGACGGATCCTGCTTGATGCATCGGTAGTAGATCCGGTCCTTGGTGTCCTCTGACTCGTCCAGTTCCTTCAGCGCCCCGAGGACGAGATCCCGGTTGCCCCAGGGGATGAGGTAGCAGGACCAGGTCACCATCACCGACTGGCGACCCAGCCTCGCCCTGAGTTTGTTGTATACGGCCTTCCTCGTGGTTGGCACGTCATACACCAACATTCCATAATCCATGCGTTTGCCTCCAAAAAAGCGAGATCAAAATCGGCGTGGTGCTCCTTGCGCCGCACTCCCAGCCCAGCGCGGGGCCGCCCCGCCGGGAAGCACCCGTGCTTACTATTCTGGGTTGGGGTTGTATTCCGGGTTGGATATAAATCTTAGAATAAATGGGATTTTGCTCAATTCGAATATGAGATCTTTAGGTTGGCATACTTTCTGGGCCCACAAATCAGGCCCTAAAGTCAGTTGCAACGTTAGCTTGTTGATCACAATTACGACCCCACCGGGGGTGGGAAACGTGTTCGATAATGCATGAGCACGATTACTCCAACTGTTCCATTCACACCCATCGGTGAAGTAGTAGTGTTCGATTTGATCAAGTGCTCTGCCTTCAGCCATTGCCCCTCGGACTGTCTTGCGTTCTTTGTCTTTTGGCCTCAACGGTTCTAATGATTCCAATAATTTGTATACTTGATCAAATTTGGCCTCCTTCTTTTTCCTCTTCTCCATGAAACTGCTGGCGTATTTCCTGGCTTTAGCCGATATGCTGCCGGTTTTGATCGTTTTCCTGATGGTGTCATAATAAGTAAGCCGTCTTATGGTGTTGTCTGGCGACAGGCGGCTACCAAGGTCAATTGAAAATTTGTTACACGCCGGATCAAAGCGAACTACTAAGCTGCCTCGTCGTCGAGTCCATGCCGTATTGGAGTTGTAATGGTGGCATTCAAATGATGATGCGTCCAAGATTTCGGTGATTAGAGCAGCAGAGTCGGCTCTCCCATTCGCCTGTTTTTCCTTCTTTGCAACCTGCTTGTCTCTTGTCTTGACGAATCTGGCGAATTCTGCCTTTACCCTGTCCATCGCCTGAGCCATGCTCTCTGATGGTTCGGCAAGATCGGCAGAGATACGCTTGGAGAACCATACACCCTTGTAGTTTGTCTTAACACATATGTCAATCTCAGACATGTTCCCTCCCTGCCCATGGAGCGTTCTCGTAGGTCTCTGTTTCTTCTAGCTCGCCGTTCCTGATAGCTTGAACCATTGCCTTGTCAGCGATATAATCTTCCCAGATTTTCAGATCCCTGAGCATCTGCTCGAAATCCCTCTCGATCTCCTCGTCGCTCAGCCCCTGCTTCTTCATCGTTTCATAATGTGCTTCTCTCAGGTAGTCGGACATCTTGCCTCCTATTTAAATGCGCAGGCTAGCCTGCCGAGTTTGCCACAAACTTTTTCACAGTTATCAGCGTTGCATGCGTGTTGCAACCATTCATATTCTTCTGGTGTAAGCAGTTGACTCTCACGTGGCCCACCAATCGGGCAATCAGCGCATCTGCCGTCATCACAATGTTTTACAACTCTCAACAACGCCACCAACGAAAGCGGGTCAGCCAAACTCATTTTGCTGAGTGACATACATGAGATCATGCCATTCATGACCCTGAAGAATGTCGGAGGTCGAGTGTAGTTATAAATCAATGCAAATGTGTTCTCGCCGTCCGCTTCGGCATTTAGCCCGTTGTCATTCAAGTATCTGACAATGATCTCTGATTCGTACATATATCCTCCGTATCGCGGGTATGCTGCGCCTGGAATAACTGGATTTACGGCATGGCATTTTCCCAGATGGCATCGATTACTTCTTGGCCGTTTACGATAGTGTTGGGGTCGATCGTATATGCTCGACCTTCATACAGAGTTCGTTTATTGTCCTTCCCTGATGCGCTGCACGCGAAGTCGCCAGGCAGAAACTTATTTTCTTTCACATCGACGACGAAAATACAGTCCTTCAGTTCGTCGTTGGGCCGTCCGGAGGGGCCATTTCCGGCTAAGATAGCGTTGCATCTCAGTGCTACATACTTGACGTCAGTTGCCGGGTTTGACACGTCTCCGATGCTCAACTCTTTATACTTGGTCAGATCACAATGCTTCTTTGGCCCAGCTTTTATTTTGTCTCTGGTAATCGCGTTTTCCCAAGATCCACTCTTATGATTGTATGTCGCGGAGCACATACACCATCTTTTGTGCTCCGATTTGGAACCGCATTTGGGGCATTTCCAACGGGCCGGTTGGTACCCACATGATTTGTGTGTGCATTTGCTTTTGGTTTCTGGTTTTTCGAAAAAACCGAGGAACCTGGCTTTTGTAATTACGACCCCGATATTGAAAATTTCCTCATTGGCCATATTTCCTCCTCGTCGCGGGGTAAAGAATATTGAAGCACCATGCGGCGCGTTTGCTATTTTCTGCGGCGCGGGGGCGGCGCGGGGGGCCGTCCGGAGGGGCGCGGGGGGCCGTCCTGTGGCGCGGGGGGCGCGTCTGCGGGGCGGCGCGGGGGGTGGTGCCGGGGGGCCGCCGGACGGCCCGCCGGAGCCAAGGGGTGCGCTTACGTTTCTAATTCAATCAATTTTGCTTTGGCCATCGGCTCCGCCTCTCCATTTGATCTTGACATGGCCTTGGTTCTTTACACTCCCTTTTCGGCTCAATACAAGTTTGGATTTGTAATACTTGAAGACGACACCTTCGTTCTCTTCGCCAAGTACTGGGTCGTCCCTAAGTGATTCGAAGAATTTCTTAAATTCATCCGTTGCTGACATCACTAGTTTGAGAAATTCGCCATCGGTGGTCAGACCCAGATTTTGGGTCATCTCCCACCTTTCTTGTTCTTCCATATTGGCAAGCCACTTGCCATCCCAGCGCAAGATGCCCCAGACGGTTGCAGCGTTAAGGCCGGTTTTGTTGCCTGCCCTGCGCCGTAGCCATTCACCATCTAATATCGTATCTTGTGGGGTTCTAAGGTCATTGAAGGCATCCATGATCTCCGGTGAGAAATCGTCGTAAGCACTCAGCAATTTATTATGCCTGGACCATCCTTCAAGCTTGCCGCCTCTCTGATGGCACAGAGCAACTCTCCACCCATCGCCCTTCGAGGTTCCGATCCAGCCACCTTCCTGGTCCAGAATATCGAGGTATTTGTAGCTCATTTCGTGTGGTTTGTCTGGGAATCGCTTGAGCATACTTGCCTTCTTTCTCCTACATCATCGAGTTGAGCGCTTTCTGCAGCGACCGGACTAACTCTTCACCAGGATCTTCATTCGCACTCACGGCCCATGCTCTGTTGTAAACCTCGTCCACGATCCCCTGGGAATTGGTCATCGTCAGCCCTGCTTTCATTCCACGTCTGTCCTTCTCGCAGTCTGGCGCTTCATAGGCGACATCGAACACCAGCAGATCATCCGTCCCATCGTTTGCAACGCAAGCCACGTACTGGTTGTTACCGAAATCGACGTAAACGCCACAGATCACTTCAGGATCTGCCGTCTCCACATCGGCCCCCTCCTTGAAGATGATTGAAAATGGATATTTTTCGTCTGGCTCGATGAGCCTAACTTTGATCACGGATTGCGCTTTCATGACCCCTCCTAAATTGGTTTGGTGCTGAAGCGGATGTGACAGTAATAAGCGTCAAGAATGCGATCTCGGTACTGAACTTTTACCAAATTTATGCCATCCACTTTCTTAGGCTTGTTCGTTATTTCTAAAATATCACCAATTTGAGGGCAAATGTGCCCACTGAGGAAATTACCTTCCTCGGTCAATGTGACTGGCCCATTGACGCCGTTTCCGGCGTTCGTCACAATAACGAAGCTCCCAGGTGTTATGTGCGATTTTGGTGTCATGGTTACCCCCTAGAAGGAGCGAGGCGGGGCAGGGCCGAAGCCCCACCCCGCCCAGAAGGATGTCGTGTGGTTAGTCCTTGGTGATCCGCACCGTTTTGCCCCAGGGCGGCTTGACGTCCTTGTTCACGATCGCCCACATGACAAAGAACGGAGGTTCGTCAGGAAATGGAGCATATCCATCGGAAAGGATGATGTTGACCGTTCCAGCCCTTCTGTTTTCGATCATCCACTGGATCGGTTCGTGGAAGCTCGTTCCTCCCCTGCCCAGGATCTTGATCCTCTTCCAGTCCCCTCTGTGATACTTCCTCGGCTCTTCCTGAATACCGTGGTCGAACTGGCCGACAGTCACCTTGAATCTCTGACTCATAGCCTCGATCTCGGTGAATACCATCTCAAGATCTTTCTTACTCATTGAGCCCGAGGTGTCCACCCAGACACAGAGAGGGATGGAAGCGTGAGAGGAATGACCGGCCACACCAAAATGGTTGTGACGGCGAGAACGGCGAGCAAAGGTTTTCCGCTTGCCACCGGCCTTTCGCCCGATGATCTGCCTGAATTCGTGCTTCCAGTTGTGCACCGGCTTGTCGAGTGCCTTGATGGCGTCCTCAAGGTGGCCCGGTGCGTTTCCACATGATTTGGCCGTGGCCTGGTCCACCATGTCCTTGACGACCTGCCTGGCCTCGTCCTTCGAGACGGTGGACGACTTCCAGATGCTGTGGTCGTCGATCCATGAACCCTCGACCACTTTTCCACCTCCGCTGCCTCCGCCCTGCTCGCATGAGCCGCCGCACATTGGGCAGCTCCCACTATCCTGGCTCTGGCCGCCCTGGTTTTGACCTTGGCTCTGGCCGCCCCCATTCTTGCCTTTGTCTTTGTCATCTCCATCATCGCCATCGCCATCGTCACCCCCCTGCCCACCGCCGCCAGTTCCACACATCGGGCATTTGATCTTGATCTTGACGTTGTTTTTGGCCAGCCAGTCGTAGGCTTCCTCAGTGGTGATGTCGTCACTCATCTCGTCCAGCATATTCACCGTATCCTTGGGCAGATCATCGATCCTGGGGCTGCGGCTCTTCCCGTTCACCACCATGTCCGCTGCCACGTTCCACGTGAGAGGGACTCGGTCAGATCCGCTTCTTGTGATATGAAGCCTTACCACGTGTTCGATTTCATGCTTGACAACCGCCATCAAGCCTTCGACCGTGAGCTTCTCGCAGAAGCTTGGATTGAACACGCACTCGATTTCCCCGCCGTTGATCATCCGGACTCCCATTGTCGGGGTGTTGTGGGAGTCCTTCTTCCATCTGATAAGTGATGCCATTGTTCCGTACCACGGTTCGACAGTAATGAGGCGGCATCTTGCCTTCATCAGCATGTCAGCGAGTGATGGCATTGGTCCTCCTTCCTAACGCTCCATAATTAAGCCCCCAACCTGGCGTCGGGGGCCGCCCCCAGCCCAGCGCGGGGCCGTGCTGCCGGGAAGCACCCGGCGTTAATATTTTGTCCTCGACTTCTTGAATTTCGTATTTGGCATTATTCTACACTTTGAATTTTGGGTCTGACAATATTGCGTTTATTTGTGGAATTGACGCCAATTGTTCCATAAAAGTCTTGGCGCTTTGAGTTGGCCTGTAAATTTGGGTAATGACGTGTGGTGCTAATTGCACGCTAACTGACCGTGGCCCGCAGTCCTCTAGATTAATATTCTTGCCGCTTTTGAGCCACGCTGGTGCTTCTACTATCGTAAGTTTCCTAATTCTCATTCTAGTTATTACAGCATAAACCGCTCCGCTTTTTGGATAATACCTGTCCATTGAATGTTTTTCTGTTAAAACGTAACCCTCGTCAGATATGAATTTGATCGGCCTGTTATGCTTCTTCTCAATTCTCTTGTGGAATACCTCAAGCATTTTGATAATCTCGTTGTATTGGTCTTGCGTCATTTTCCATACTCCAGGCGTAGCCAGGTTTCATACCAAAAATGCTTGGAATCGGTTGGTGTGGGTAATTTCTCGCCGCGTCGTTTTGCTATCCATTCGCATTTCTTACGATATTCTTGTTCTCTCTTGGAGGAGTACTCGTGTTTTTCTATTGTCCATCTTTTTTCATTCTGTTCCACTCGCAATATAATTGATGAGATTTAATGCCCTCTTCATGATTGCTGAAACAGAGTCCTTGAAGTCTGGGTCAGCAATATTCAGAGTGGCGATTTTTTCATAATAGGCACCACCACTTCCACCATAATAGTGTCCAAGTGCGACTTCTACACCGTAAGGTTCTTTGATTAAAAATCCTATATGGGTCGATCCAAAAATATATTCTCGTAGTTTGCCATCTTGCAGTTTTGGTTCATAACCCAAATCCAACAGTGTGACCCTGACTACATCAATGGGCGTCTCGATTTTGCGCTGGCGTGCAAGCCTGGCTTTCTCAAGTTCTGCGTCTTTAGCTTTGTTAATGCTCTCGATGATGTCGCATGAAATTAACTTGGTCGATTCAAGTACGCTGCTGCCTCTCCAATTGTAGAAGAACTTGTGCTTCCCTAATGCAGCACGTGTCCCGTTTCGGTCTAACATGCATCTTTTAATTACTGACCCATTCCATTCATGCCAGATTTCATACTCGATGTTCATACCATCGCATTCATATTCGTAGTTCTCATGGGTCGAAGAAACATGGGACGAAATTTTACCAGTCGGTGGAAACAATTTCTTAACCTCTTCGAAAGAAGGGGTGTTTATTCCCCCCGCATATAAACTGCTTACCTCTGAAATGCTTAGCCCAGCTTCTTTAAGTAACTTCTTGGAGCTTTTCATGTGTGCTTCCTACATACAAAAATGGGGAGGGCAGCACAAGGCCACCCTCCCCACAACCGAGGACACATTTACGGCTAACTGCCGTAAGCAACCTTTGACATGAGTTTTTGCAGGTCGGGCCGCTTGTTGATCGCCTGGATCCAGGTGAGCCCTCCCTTCTTTCCCTTGAATTTGGCTGCCAGCCTCGCCAGATGCGGGTTCGAGACGACCGCTCCTCCCAGGGTCTTCGTTTCGCCTTCGCACAGCTGTCTGGCCAGCATCACTGCCATATCCCGCAGTTCGCCCAATTTCGCGATCTGCTCCATGAAGTCCAGGACGTTGTTCATTTTCTCTTCGTCGTTCTTCTTGTCCCCCAGGGTTTTTGCCGAACCGACGACGCCCCAGACCAGACCGATGAGCACGTTTCGCCCGTTCTTGCGCCCGGCGATTTTGCTGATCTTGTCCTTCACGGACTTGTACTTGGTGATCACGTCCTGCGGTAGTACCTCGGTCGTGAACCTGTCGAACTGCCTCGCCAGTTCAGGGCCGATCAACCCTGTCACCACATCGATGACCACGCTGCGGTCGAACCCTTCATTCCCGGCGATGTTGACCACTCGGGCAACCATTTCCCAAGAACGAGGAGAAGGCTGGACGGTGAAGCCCCGGTCGGCTTCCGTCTTGCCTGCGAGGTGGACGTCGTTGAAGCCCACGAACTGCATGATTCGGTCTGCCGCTGCGCCGCAGTTCTCGGTCATGTACTCGGTCCAGTCCTTCATGTATTCCTCACCGAGCGTGAGGTCGAGGTGGGTGAACCGGTCGAGGAAGGCGGGATCGCCGAAGTTGTTGACCGTGTAACCTTCCATGTAGTTACCGGCCACCGCGATCGACCAACCTTCCGGAACCTTGTAGGTACCGATGGCGCGATCGTAGACCAGCTGGAAGACGGCCTGGAGTACGTCATCCTCCGCTCTGTTCAATTCGTCAAGCAGCAGGATTCCCTTGCACCCCGGCTCCCTGTACACTTTCTTGTCTTCCGTGATCCCCTTCTCGCACACCTGGGCCTTACGGCCTTCCAGGCGATAAAGGGAGCAGGCGGGAGAACATTTGTGTGCGTCCGGGAGGTCGGCGGGTGGCAGATAGAAAGTTCTGCCGGGTCGCCCGTCTTCGGTGATCTCCCTGTCCGGCAAGCCACGCAAGTCGGAGGCTTCCAGCTGGGAGCACCTCATGTCGATACACCCGATTGCCATCATGTCCGTCAACTGGGCAAACGATGAGGATTTGCCCAGTCCGTGCTTGCCCCAGATGAATGGGGTGATCTTTGCCAACCGGCAAAGAAGCACGGCCTGTTTCAGTTCTGATACGTTCATGTGTCCTCCTGAAACTCGGTTGCTTTGGCCCGGCCACGCACCAAGGGCCGCCCCCAGCCCAGCCCCCGCGCCCCGCGCCGGGAAGCACATGGCCTCAATATTATAGCACTTTGTCGATTTCTGCCTTCAATAATTCGAGGTGGTCTTCTTCTAACATGATTTCTTCTATATCGACTTTTATCATCGTAGGCTCTTGGAATTGGAATACCTTGCCGACGATGGACCTTGCCTCCAAGGCGTACCTTCCGTTGTATTTTAATCCGACTTTCTTACGGATTTTATAAATACATCCGTCATACCCGACAATTGAACCTCTACCTGTCTGCTTGATATAAATTACTAAATTCGATGCGTCGTCGTGCAATTTCTTTTCTACTTCCCTCGTCCTTTCCCTAGGGATTACCAGGGTCAATCTTTTCCCGCCGTCAATATCCTTCGACTTTATTATGAAGCCGATCTTAACGTCAAGTCCGTGCCGTGCTCTTGGGTCAGCGAGCATTCTTGCTCTCCTTTTGAAGCCTCTTTTTCCATTTTTCTAAATACAGCGGAATTATTGCTTCGATCACCTTGTCATCATATTGGCCTTTTCCGATTACTTCCAGGCGTCCTGTAGGCCCTTGACCATCTTCGTATCTGAACACTATACCACTTGTGTATGTAGCGTTACTAATATCGACATAAGTGGTTACTTGTGCTCGTTTAGTTGAATTTATGTTCTTCTGGATGGTATAGCCTATATCGACCCATACCCCTAATTTCGCTGCTGGGTCTGCCAAATGCTTTTCTAAGTTATGTAACCTGTGGCTCCCGTAAAATGAATCTCCAGACTTTGCGACCCACATTTGAAATCTTACAGACCTAATAAAGATCCCTTTTGTATAAATTTCCATCCTGCCCTCAAACAAATGTGGGGGCAGGGCCGAAGCCCCACCCCCACGAGACACGGAGGTGCTATTTACCGTTCAGCCACCTACTGGCTTCAGCGACTTTGTTCTTGTATCCCTTTTTCTCCGGGTACGGTCGGAGGCTGTAGGTCACAATTTCCTTGACTCCCATCCTCTCCGCTTTGGGGAGGTAAGCGAGCGCGGCTTCCGTGTCGAGGCCGGTGTGCACCTGCACGACTTTGGGCGGCAAGTGCAGCTTGCCGAGTGTGTCTCTGATGGCCTCTCTGACGGCTTCTTCGACCGCCTCGGCTGCCTCGGACCCTTCGTTTGCCCTGATGAGGTGGGATGAAACGGTGAGGATCCGCTGTGTGAATCTCACCGCATCGGGGCCGATTGCTACCCTGAGCGATTCCTCGTCCACCCTGCGGTTCGGCACCAGTGCGATCTTGGAGTTGCCGAATTCCAGCGCCCGATTCCCTTTCTCGTCGGGCTTGAGGAACTTCTTGAAGGCGGGAATGAGGGTCTCGCGCTTGACCCTCAGGACTTCTTCAGCCGCCTTCAGCTTCTGGGACGCCTCGATATACTCCTGTGCCTCCTTCTTGAATCTCTCTTCGTTCATGTCACTCCTTCCGTGTTGCTAAGAAACAGATCGGGAGAAAGGGCGACACGCTTCGCCCTAATATCTGCACTTTTTCTCGTGCAGTGTCTTGCCTGACGAGGTCGTAAAGGTTGCCCCGCATCCTCTTTCGCATTCCCATTCTAATTCCATCGGTCGTCCAGTGATGATCTCATGTGGGCTCGGGAATTCATCCTTGGGATCGCAGGTTTTGCGGTGCAACGTGTATCCTGAGATGGACTTGATGAAGTCATTCTTTCCTTTGGGCGGCCTCCATGATGCTGCCCTCCACGGGCCTTTACCTTTGCCGCACTTGAAGCAGATGTACGTTGACCATTTCTCTTTGATCTTATCCAGCAAAAGCGGTGCAAATTCAGTGCCCTTTACTCTGTGGGCCAGTCTCGACATGAAGTTGAACATCTCTTCCTCGTTGATGCTCATTTCTTTCATTTTCATGATAAACTTCGTTATACCGACGTCTATTTTGGTTGCGACGTCCCAGTCATCGACTTTCCAGTCGGTCCCGGCGGATTTTAGTGTCATTACGATCATTTCTTCCAGGTCATCTTTGTTCATGATGTCGGCGATTTTTACTAACGAGCTAGGCTCGTTGAGCCCTGCAATCTTACCGACATTCTCTTTCAGCATCTTCACCATTTCTGCCACGTTTTCCTTGTGGAGCCTATGGAGTTTGGATGTCAGCTGCCTCAAGGCGCTGCCCTGGTCGTAATACCCCTGCATGGCCCTGATGGCTTTCAAGTAAGTCTTCACCAGGTGAAGATCGTTGATTTCCACCAGCTTGAATACTCGCGGTGCCACGTTTGTGTCGCCTATCAAATGGCGAAGTGCCACTGCATCTTCAGCAACCTTCTCCGGGTTACGTGACACAAAGTCAACGATTGCCTGCTCTAGGAAGATTGCAGGGTTGAAGTCCGGATCTTGAAGGATTTTATGGAGTGTCTTTTTGTCCACTTAGCACCTCCGTTTACCCATTGGCCACATGCCAAAGGCCGCCCCCAGACCAACACGGGGCTGCCGTGCCGGGAAGCACCCGGATTTAACGTTCGCGCAATTTGAATGCAATCGCCCGTTTGATTAATTTATATAATTCATCGAATGCATCTGGGTTAGAAAAGTCGATTATGGGAACCAAATTATGCCACCATCCAGCATCATAGTGATTTGGTGGTATCCATGCCTGGGAACCCTTGATGTCTATGACAAAATATTTGTCGTATCCCGCTGAGACACATTTCCTGTCTATCCAAATTATAATTTGGTATGTCCCTTCTGGTAGTTTGTCATTTTGCATTGGCCAATTCCCCCCGATTGATTTGACATATAATCTGGCGTCTATATTATTCCACAAATCCAAAGTTTGGATCCATTGCCATATAATATAAGACAATTCCGGTGGCGGATTATCGATTTTGTTGATGGCTTTGATCATGGCCGCCTCGTGTGTTACAGATGGGTTGACAATTCTGCAAGTACACTCCTAATTATAGGGTCTACGACCCCAGGGTGTAGCGCTTTCATGCCAACTTCTTTGTCCAAGATAAATTTCCCATTTTTGTCGATAATATTGAACGCGGTTAGTTCGTGGAGAGTGATAAATACTCTTCCTCGTTTAGTCAATCCCTTCTTGATAGGGCCCTCAACATAAACGCCGATAATAGTGTCGGGAGCATGGAGATCGATTCGTTTGTAGGGATAACCGCTCTCCATCCACCCGTAACCAAGGTCATCATTATTTAGGAGGCTGATTTCCCGGTCCTTGCAGATAGCAAAACGGTGCTCGGTGACGTGGCGCAATTTGCGCCAGGTCTTTTTCAATTTCTTTTTCTTCACTTTAGAAATTTCCTCAGATCTGGTCGCAATTTCCTAGCGCCCCACATCTCTATGACCAAGAACAAGCGCTTTAGACCTACGTGCGGCAACGCTTTGTCAAGATACGACTTGAACGTCGGGTATTTCCCCTGTGTTCCTGGCCAGGTTTCTCCAACACCGTCGTCGGAAATTATGCCATCGAATTTCCGGGGTACTCGCGAAGGTGCGCAGCCGCCTCGTAGATCCGCTCGGGCAGAATGATGCCCACGCAGGTCATCATGCCGTTCATGGTCTCCTCGTCCTCGTAGAATTCTGCCCAGAGGTAGGGGTTCTGCGCTGGGGGCTTGAAACCCTCGGGCCATTCGCCTTCGTATTCGACCGGCGCAAAGAAATTAGAGATCTCCTGCAGCCCGGCATGGAACCCGCCTTCCAGGACAATCATCGTCTTGGCATGCTCTGCCCAATCGAAGTACGTGTCATGCAGGGCTATCTTTTCGGGATCGGCATCTCTTGCGGCCTGATCGTGTATCCACGAGGCGACAGCGGCGGCCTTGTTGCCCATCTCGGTGACGCAATGCGCCACCTGAAGGCCCTTCTGGATGCCCGACAGGGCGGAGTTCACGAAAAAGTATGCTCTCATCTGAGATCCTCCACGATTTCCTTGCTGAACTCGTCGAGCGCTTCCGGCGACATAGGGGTTCTGCGCTGGGGGCTTGAAACCCTCGGGCCATTCGCCTTCGTATTCGACCGGCGCAAAGAAATTAGAGATGCACTGGTCTAGGGCTTTCATGGCCTGAAGAGCCAGTTCTGCCTCTTCCATGGTGAGCACGACCTCTTTCTTGCCGTCGCGCTTGGCCATGAAGACTTTCTGTTTTAGAGAGTAAGCTCTCATAATTCGCTTCCTACCAAACTCTCGATTGTCTTCCTCACTTCGTCAAGGAGTTCGTACTCTCTGACGTAATAAATTAATTTATTTTCCCTAATCACTCTGAGCCCAGAGGCCTTTCTGGCCATTTGCCCTCGGCTAAGACAATATTTGGACCGTCTCCTCCGCCCATTCCTCTCTGCGGGTCGGCGGTCCGTGATGTCCCTTCCGAGGTCGAGGGCAATGTCGTGCCAGGTCAGTCTCTTCCACAGTTTGTCACCGTGGATGAAGTATTCATGCTGCCCTTTTAGGCCAGTTTTTATTGCACCCTTTCCCGGGATGAACATGATGGCAAAGTAATCCCCTGGTTTGTATAGAAGTGATTTGTCTCTACATCTGCCCAATTTGTTGAATGGGAATTTGAGCTGTTTGATTGCCGGATCATCAATCTCTTTGATAGCCCAGTGCGGACTTTCCACATCAGTAATACCAATGATCGGTATGATCTCCGGCGATCTATTTTTCATCAACTTCATTTCTCTTCCTCTCGCGTTGAACCTCAAGGGGCCGTGCCCCCGCACACCCACGGCACCCCCCGCGCCCCGCGCCGGGAAGCACCCGGGCTCAATATTCTGTGTGCTACGCTTGCGTTTAATTAGACCGGCTTCGGGAGGAAGCCAGCCTGGGTTGCGGCTTTCTTGAATTCGTCAAGGTTTCCCACCTTCACCCCTCTTCCCGGGCTTTCCCGCCGCAGGAAGACCCAGACGTCGTAACCGCCGATAAGGCCCATCGAGGCTCCCGGCTGGAGATCGCCGTCTTTGAATTCCTTGTACGCTTCCTCGGGGTCGGTGTCCTTCCCGATATCATCGAATTCCGTCCCCCCGGCAGCCATCAGCTCGAGGGCCTTCAAAAAGGAGGCCTTGTCGAGCCGGGCGACAATCAGCGCGTCTTCGTCGCTCACGAAGTGCAGGTCGGAGGAGATCTTCTTTGCGATCTCGAACGCCTTCGCAGTTCTCTCCAAGGTCCCTTTTCGGTCCTCTCCGTACGGATCGTTGTGAGGATCCCCCAAGCCGGTGCTTACAGACAGCCAGCATTTGAACATTTCGTCCTCCTTCCGCAGTTCGTCCTTCTTAACAGCCAGATCGAATCGTTTGGAGAACTCCTCCATCTCGCTGGCGAGGGCTTCGAGGTGGGCTTGGCACCGGACCAGAAGATCTCGCAATTCTTTCATCTTTGTGCTCCTTATGATGAGTTAGCTCAGCACCAATCCTACTCGATCAGGTTGAACCCGCTCCCTCCACGCCCCTCGAAGCGATGGACTCCCGGCTTGATTTCCTCGCAGGGGATCAGGAAGATCTGCTTGTCGATCTCGTCCCAGCCTCCATGGTCTTCCGGAGTTTCCCCGAACTGGGTGAGGATGTCCTCGATGAGGGGCCTGATCTTCGCTTTGGCATCCCTCGGTTCTGCCTTCACGAGGCCTTCAAGGAGGCCACCGAAGTCCGAAGTGAAGTAAAAAACCATTTGATCCTCCTTACACTTTCGCTTACCAAAGGTCTTCGCTGGTCAGGCCCCCGCCCTTAAGCGGGAGCGACACTTGCCCAGAGTCGAGGGCATAGTCCAGCGCTGAGACACGATCAAAGAATATCCCATTCTTCGTGGTGAATCCGTGCGTGGCATGAGCAATCACCAGACGGTCGATTCCGGCCTCTTTCGCGGCAATGATGGCATCACTGTGTCTTTTGCCCGTGAAGATCCGACCGTCTTTGAGTTTGATCGCGCTGGCTACCAGTTTCGGCATCTTCTTTGCATCCAACGTTCTGGCCTTGCCTCCCTAATTGGGACCAAATAACGTCTGCCTTTTTCTGCAAACGCTTTGGAAATTTCGTGAGCCCCAGTTTCTTCATATTCGTAAAACCCAATTTGACGATTTTTATAATTTCAACGATATCGTCGACAATCTTATCGGGGTCGACGTTCGGGTCATGCAACGGCATGACACGTCTTGTCCAAATTAATCCTGTCAGGCCATCAGCTCTTCGCCAAGTATCAATTTCCATCCGGGCATGGAGATTGCCTTTCCAGGTGTGTAATCTAACGGTAAATCTCTTTGGCACGCTGCATGTGAATCGTGCATAGCCAGTTTCCGTAATGGCACACCAGAAGCCGCCGTGTCCGAGCTTCTTTTTAATTTCTCTAATTAAAATGTTGTGCAGTGGTTCCATGTCTTCTCCGTGGCCGGGGCGAGATTGCCCGAGTGCCGTGCGCAAGTCGTCCTCGATGGTGAATCCCTCAGCGGGTGTGCTGGTCACATCGAGTATGAATTGTTTTCGGGGACGCTTGCGTTCGATGCGCGTGATTTTGAATTCCTGGTCGCATTTCACGCATTTCCCGCCTTCGGCGATATCGCCAGTGTCCGGGATGTCCAACGGCGCTCTGCAATCTGGACAGAACATGATCACCTCCTACTTGAACACGCAGTCCACGGCGTTCTTGTCATCTCGCATCCGGACGAAGAAGGCGTGGCGCAGGCCGCCGCTCTTGAATTCTCCCCGTCCACGGCGATTCGGCTTACTCCCGGTTCGTCGTCTTTAGGCAGTTCCTGGTAGGTCTCTCTGACCTTCTTCAGGACCTTTTTGGTTTCTTCCAGCATGTTTCCTTTTTCCTCCTTGAACGTTTGGGCTCTAATAGTTTCCTGCAATCGTCAACCATCTCCTGATATCTCTTGATTAGATACTCGATGCTATCCTTGATGGCCTTTCTGATCCACTCAACTATTTTCCGGGTAACGTCAGGATCTGCGACGTTCATTTTGATGGAATCGCCATCCATATTGCTGGTTTCTTTATCTGTCGGGTGCCTCCGCAGTTCGTAGCAGACCTCCACGGTCGTATCGTCATCGAAGTATACATTAAACATCACGCTATGGTCTTCTGGGAGATCTTTGGATATTGTTAAATGTGTGAACTCTTCGCTATAATCGCCTACCTCAGACCACAGATCTGTATTGAGGTCGGTGCAATGATTTGTGAGATCTCGCAAGAATTCTGTCTTAAGATTCACGGTGTTCATCCCTCCTTCGACTCTCCTTAAGGCGCTCTCGTTTAGCCTTTTCCTTGAGTTTCTTGCCTTTCTTTGCTAACTTTCCACCCAAAGATCCTCGATATCGAAGGTGGAGTCGCAGCCCCCACATTCATAATACGAGAGATCATGCGTGCCGCCATCAGTATAATCGCCCAACGTACCGTCATCGTTGATTTGACGGGATCTGCAGATGGTGAACACTGCGACGAGATCCTTATCGCCACACTTCGGGCATTCGGTCGGGTGACCGCTTTTGGGTATTCCTACGATCATTTTGTCTCCTTTTTGAAATAAGGCGGGTACCGATCGCCCTCATGTGATCCATACACGCCGGGCAACCGGCGTAATGGTCCTTCAGCTCGGGTACGCGATTCAAATGACCCCTCGGCGGTGACATGCCCCGCGCCGCCAGGTGAAGGATGGCCTCTCCCCACTCAATTGCCTCCGCGCACTTCATCGACCCTCCTAGCTGCGGAACAGGAAGAAGGCTTCCTGCATCACTCCGCGCTCGTAGTCGCCCAGATCCCTCACCGGTTCCTCTTCGCCGGTCGCGAGGTTCATGAAACTCACGCTCTTGATGGCCTTTTGCTCTTCCTCGTCCTCGATGTGCGTCAGGATGATGTGCTTGTGCTTCTTGCAGGCGTTCTTGTCCTTGAGCCCCGCGTTGAGGCCCATCGGCTTTCTGCAGATCACGCAGTTCATACTCCCTCCTCTCAGATAAGCTGGTCATCTACCGGACACAAAAACGGACGCAATTTCGATGATCTTTTTGCGTGCCTCGTTGTAGGTCATTTTAAAGGTCTTTCCAACATTCGTTTTATTAGATAAGCATCTTCCGGCCTAGAATCGAGCTTAAGGGTGGTACTCCTCCCCCAAACGCTCACATCGAGGCCTCGGCCTCGGATGATTTCTTCGTCTTTGCTGTCGCTACCAGAAATGTCGCAGAACCCAGCCGAAATCACATTTGGGAATGCTTCGGCCACCCTGTGGTGCTCCAGATGCTCCGAGAAGACGATCGCGGAGAGGTCATCGAGCATGATGTACTTCAGGCCGTTCATATTCAACTTCCTTCCAGGTTACATGCGGTTAGAGCTGGTGGCGGTGGGGGGTTGGTCGCCCCCCACCGCCGATGGGTTCCCAGATTTAGTCTTTCGCCTCCCTCCTGGCCTTGCTCTTCGCCTGCGCCCTCTTCGCGGTGCACGCGATGCAGGCCTGGGTCTGGTGCAGGTCGCTCGTCCTCACGAGCCTCAGGTTGGTGCACCTGGTCTCCGCCTTGCCAGGCTCCAGCGTCCAGCGCTTGGAGAGCTTGACATCGTCCCCGTTGTAGATGAGACGCTCGCCCTCGGTGTGGCTGCACTGAATCACCATCCCCATCTTCGGCTCGCCCTTGATCTCCTGAAGTGTCCCCGGCACGAGCAGGGGAAGGGCGAGGTCGGAGCCGACCTCTTCGGTCTCGGCGTTGCCGTACTTCGCGAGGTAGTAGGCCTCGTCCTTCTTGGTCACACCGTCGCCGCCCTTGGTCGTCTCCACCTTGCTAAGATCGAACTTCATAGCATCCTCCGTGTTGCTCCTGGCCGGGGCTGGTCACCGCGCTCGCGGCGTCTCACCGCGCCCCGCGCCACCACGAGACCACAGCCGTCTCGCCCCGCCGGGAAGCACCCGTGTTCAATATTCTTTACCCCGAGAGATCATTCCTCCTCTTTCGGTACGAGGTAGCCGCCTGCCTCTCCTCGCAGATCGTAGAATTTCCCTCCGAGATCGGTTTTGATGACCGTGACTTTCATCCCATGCGTCCTACCGACCATGTACATCGCCTCGGTCTTCGATCTCGGCTTCCTGAACAGGTAGTACAGCCGCCAAAAGTACTTCATGTCAACCTTCTTTCAATCATGCCTCGAAGAATGCCCGTATCTTCAACGAGACGACCGCTTGGGTGATGATCTCCACGGCTTCAGGGATGCATTGTTTGGCGATGGATTCAAGGAGGGAGATCAGGTCGCCACCTTTGAAAACCACGTCTTGTGTAAGGCCGAGAGCCCCAACGAATTCGGCGTGAGCCTGAAGAGGTTTCTTTCCCTTAAGGAATTCCACCTCTGGGTGCTTCTTGGCTGCATCCACCATAAGCCCCAACCAATGGGGGTTTACTACGCAAGGAACCCCGATATCGGTCTTGAGGATGGTCATCGCTTGTTCTTTGGTCATCTCCAGCTCCTCTTGACATACTTTATTCTAATTCGTCGTGAATTCATTTCGGCCAATCCATCGCTTCCTTTACCATTTCCAGCATTTTCTGGTAAGAATCCGGATCGCTGATGTCTACCTTCCCGATATAACCACCGGGAGCTGATTGGCGGTGCTGCCGGGATCTTTCGGGGACGCCTGAAGCATCATACTGTAGCGCTATCTCCGGCGTCGTGTTTCTTATCTCCATTGGGGGGAGGTAGACGACGGCTATTTTATATCCTCCCCTTGCGTTCACATATACGATATTTCTGGGGTAGTTTGGTTCGTGCTTAGTGTAACTAAAGATTCCATTATCCCACAGATACTTGATGATCGAATTGGTCACCATTTCGGTTTCTTCATCGTCGAGCCAGCCGCAGACGGCGTTCATCACGGAACCCCGGAGAGCCAGAGGGGTGACGACCTTGGGCATTTTGGTCGCAAACCAGCCGTCATCCTCCTGGCTGGCAATCTTAAAAACGCTTAGTGGTATCTTCAATTCCTGGATATCCAGTAGCAGCCGACCGATGGCTGCTGCCACGTCTGCCTCCGCCTCCATATTGTATTCTTCGTACAACTCTTTCGCAATTCCTAATCTTTCGCCTCGTCGAAGCATAACGATCTCCATAAGATTCTCAATGACGCTCTAGTCGAGTTCGTCATCACACAGCATTACCGTGTTAACGGCACCTACGAGTTGAAGGAATTCGAGAACCATAATCCAAGAGGGCTGGTGACAGATGTAGGAATCAGACTCCGTCATGACCCATTCGTACCTTTCCGGAAAGGTGGGCTCCCCGTTGGGGCCTTTCTTCTCGGTGGTATAGTGGGTCTGGCCTCCGGAGATCTTGGAGTTGTAGCGGTAGACAGGAGTATCGAGGCGCTTCACGTGATAGGTGCGGGGAGCCCAGTTGGCCGAGCGAGTGTCACACTCTATCAGAGCTTCACGTTTGGGTTCGGGGAAGACTTCGAGGGTTCCCTCTAACAAATCCATGTTCCTTTTCCTCCTTCTTGGCTTTTTTCGTGTATGTTACGAGTTGGTCATGATCTTTTCCATTTCTGGGTTGCCTTCCATCTTCCCTCCTCGGTTATTTTGTCTTTACTTCGGCAGGTCTAAGGATTGCCGTCTTCAACTTTTCCACGCACTCCATGTCAAATTTTACGTCCTGTTCGATGCAGGTGTCGCCGCTCAAGTCCCAGTCCATGTCATGCATAATTTGAGGCACAACTTTGGCCAGCGCCTCGAAGATTCTGCCCGTCTCCGGCCACCTCCTGTAGGCGTCATCGCCAACATCCTGGAGCGCCTCTTCAACTTGGTGTTGTGCATAATTCCAGTGTCCCCCGCTCATCTTCCCTCCTCGTCTATTCAGTTAGGCTTCGGGCCCTTCTTGGCTTTTTTCGTGTATGTTACGCCTTCGTGTAGTAAATCGGCTAACGTGTGTTAACACGTACTGCGTAAATACGCCGCTAGGCCGCTCAGGGACACGCGCCCTGGCGACCTAGCGGTTGCGAGAGTGGAGGGTGCTTTCTTTTAAAGCTCCCCCTGGGCTTCTGGCGGCGACGGAGAACAGTCGGTCCTCCGCCGCCAATGACAAAAGAAGAAATCGCTCCCATCCGGGCATTTGCTTGTTTGTTCGGGTCGTCACTTGAACATAACGCACCACCTTTCCACTACTTCTCATACGACCAAAACAATTCCTAAACCGAGCTTGTTCAAGGGAGGGGCTACACGGTCCGTCAAAGGGCTTACTGAAGGTAGGGCATTCAGTGGTTTGGATCCCTGGTTTTGGCAGGCGAGCGCTCGTCTGATCATTTCTGATCCCTGCCGCCCAGGTTGATCCCTGGTTTGCCCCGGCCTCACACGGCCTTACGGACGGTTTCACCCTGGCGGCACCGCCCTTCTCTGGGCCCCGCCGCGCCCCAAAACCCCCGCGCCAGCCCGCGCCCCCCGCGCCGGGAAGCACGCGGCCTTGGCTGTGGGGGGTACACGGATATTCGTGGTAATAGTTTCCGTGGGGTACCGTACGCACATTTGCACACGTTTCCGGTGGGGTACGCACCCCCACCCCGTGCCCCGCTTTGTGTGGTACTGCAGGGCTATGCTGTCCCCAATTTCCCCCAGTGGCAAAATAAAAGGGCCGGGGGGTTGGTCGCCCCCCGGCCCCGATGGGTGCCCCTACTTGCTCGCCCTCCTGGCCTTGCCTTTGGCCAGGCTCCTGGCCGCCTGGTGGGCCACGCAGGCGGTCGTCTGGTGGAGATCCGACGTCCTGACCAGCCGCAGACGGTTGCAGCGGGTCTTGGCGTTGCCGGGCATGAGGCTCCAGCGCTTGGAGAGCTTGGCCGCCGGGTCGTACCGGAGACGCTCGCCCTCGGTGCAGGAGCACAGGATCACCATCCCCTGCTTCTTCTCGCCGGGGATGTCCTGCATCGTGCCCGGGACCAGGAGCGGCAGCGGGAAGTCGGTCCCCACCTCGCCCGTCTCGGCGTTGCCGTACTTCGCGAGGTAGTAGGCCTCGTCCTTCTTGACGGCTCCCTCGCCACCCTTGGTCGTCTCCACCTTGGACAGGTCGAACTTTCTCTCCTTCATAGCTCCCTCCGTATTTGGAGGCAGCCCCCGTCGCAAAGCGCAACGGCGGGCTGCCGTCTCGCTCTGCCCTTGGTGGTGGTGTGCGGTGCGCTCCGCCCCCCCGCGCCCCCCCGCGCCCCCCGCGCCCCGCTCTGCCCCCGCCCCACCACGGCGGCCCGAGTGGTGGCAGGAGCGACCTGACCCACGCGGGAACAGAGGGCGTCGGCCCCAGACCCATTGAATGGCGAAGGAAATCCTCGAAGTGCCGTTGCGACTCCAGGAAAGCCGTCATCGCCTGGTTCAGATACTTCTCGATGAATTCCCGGACCAGGGCCTCATTTGACCGGATCAGCCG
>Ga0209536_100001043_pt1 | contig 46021 bp, 37 predicted proteins | sample DeeMarSeWOR28_12_FD_187461 | JGI IMG/M metagenome (GOLD analysis project Ga0209536, IMG submission 187461) | Marine sediment microbial communities from White Oak River estuary, North Carolina - WOR-2-8_12 (SPAdes) (version 2) | ecosystem: Environmental > Aquatic > Marine > Intertidal zone >...
AATGTATATTGAGAGTATCTGAAATATACCAAAATTGCAGATATGCCAAAAAAACACAAATATCTTTAGACCCTAAAAAGTACCGATATGTTGGAGATAGCACAGGTTTTATCGCTAATATGAGGCCAGTTTTTCATATTAGGTATTCAAATTCAGTAATCAGATTTTGATCAACCCCTATAGCAGTCGAATAGGAAAACCGGTCAGCTATTTCTTTAGGAAGCTTATCCCACCTATCAATGGTCTTCCAAAGGAAAATTGCTGGGTGAAATTCTAGCGGTTTAACATATTTTATGATTTATCTTGGTAATTTGCCGCATCAACTATCATTTTAAACGCACAAAAATTTCTTAACATCACAGGACTTATGGGGTCGCCCGTTCTAATAATAAATCAGGCAAATATCTAAAAGTTTCAGATCTAATCTCAGTTGGAACAGGATAGCTCAAGTCATTCTCATCCAAACACGAAGATTCTAGTCTTACCCATGTGTCATAAAAATCTTCAGCGGTAAGAACACCTAAAGGTATCGTATGTTCAAAAGGGTAAGTGATTGGTAGGGATCGATAGAATTGGTCAGCGGAATCCGTCAATAATCGAATCCTATATTGCAAAATGCACCATTCGGGTATGAATTTTTCTTTTGGTTCTTTCCAAGTAATAGTAGGGGTAAGCGGATCTCCGAATGCCATAATCTCTTTGGCATATGGCATGATTGCTTCTTTATCTAATTCATGTGTTTGAGCGTTTGCTGAATTTTCATAGACATCTACAGCTGTAATTAACCAGACACCCAAGTGTTCTTCTGGATTAAAGAGTGGTAAGGGTAAGACTGTATAAAGGTTTGGAAATACGGGACCAAGGTCAGCAGCAGTTGCTTCGAGTACTAAACCTGATGAAAGATTTTCAGCAGTAACACTGGATATTGGATAATCTGAAATTACAAATGCGCCTACCGATAGTAAGTTTCCTTTGTTAAACCCTAATGGTTGGGAATTACCAGGGAATTGGTCAGAAAAAGCGAACGGAAATGAGATAACTATATCAGCATTAGCGGGAAAAGAGACAAGCACAAGAAGGATAAATAAAGGCAAAACAAATAAAGTTCTTTTTTTCATGATAACCTCCCATCATCTTAGGTGTTATTTGTGATCTTATTGGAATAATTGATTGAGATACTGCTCTAAAGTCATGCAATGATTTGCATCATGAGATATACGAATCTAAACCATGCATCAATCGTAGCATTACATTTGTCCTCCTAATAGACTAATAATGAGCTATTGGGAGCAAGATAGGCACAATTTAAGAGGACTTTCCATGTGCTTCCGCCTAAGTTAGGGATCAAATTGTCAGGGGGTGTATCTTTTACTTGGAAAGCAAATCAGAAATTCAGATTTCGCTCAAAAGGAGGTTCTGAATAGCAAATAGAATAGATAAGAAGGTCAGATCAATATTCGTTTGAGATTGAGCTTCAGTGAGAGCACAACTGCAAATTTATAATTAGAAACAAATTCAGATGTCAACAAAAATATGTTTATCAGAAAGCTATCTTTCTATTGTGTCGGATAGTGATATATTGAGAATACCCGAAAAATACCGAAAGTACAGATACGCGAATATATCACAACCTTTTTATACCTCCAAAAAACTTTGATAAGTTGGAGGAATCTGAACGACGATTGCTAACCCGCGCCGACCGCAGGGAGGGAACCAAAAAGCAACGTTTTTTGGCGGCGGGTTGAGCAATATGTTAGATGTGCTTCTTCAATTGACCTGCAACGGCTTTATTTAATGCGTTCTGAGCTTCGATAAGTTTTTTATACTTCGACTCTATTTTCTCGATATTTCGAGACAATATAGCCTTCAATAAGTCGCCTTCCATTTCAGCAACATCAATTCTGCGATAGTAATCCATAGTTTCTTTAAGATGGGCAATGACAATCTTACCCGTCAAGATTGGATGATTGTTCGTCACATTTGCATCAGCAAATCGGGTGCCATGCTCAAGCTCCACCTCCAAACCTATTCGGAAATCTTCAAGGGGGATCTCCATCGATTTCGTATTTACAATTTTAAGGATCGTGGATGCTTCTTCCTCCGAAACAGTTGGGTCCGTTTTTTCAGACCAATCACTCAGCCCGATTGCTTTGCAGACTTTTTTTACCTCTTCAGTAGTAACGTATTCAGGAAGTTTCATAAATTTCTCCTTTTTTGATGCATCTAACATATGTATTAAGCCTATTCTTGTTAGCAGTAAAAATTTGGCGATTTATTACCATTATCCCTGCGTGACATAAAGTTTTGATATGAGAGAAACACAAATATCAAACTTTTACAGATATGATCTGGATATATGAAACCGACCACGCTATCAACCGTCTTTTCTGATTTTTAGCATCTGTGATAAAAATCGAATATCGCAGGTTTTTCAGGGTCTCAAAAGTACCGATAAGTTGGAGATAACACAGGTTTCGTAAAAATTACTATCACCCCAATATCTGGTATAGCCATACAAATAAGAAAAACGTGGCTTATACGAATTGTGATAATTCTACAAAATATTCAGGCAGATGTGTTATAATCAAAGCGGAATGTTAAACGGTATGAAAAAAGCTAAATTCCTCTTGTCCGAGTTAATTCTTTCAGAGGCTGTAATTTTTTCACAGCAACTCAATATTAATGTTATGAATGTCAGCCTGGGGGCAAAATGGACTATTTGAGTAGAAGGTGGAAATTTAGCCATATGATCGCGCGTCACCTTCTGTTTCTGATCTTAATTATGATAAGTAGTATTGTCAATGCAGAGATGCGCTGCGAGAAATTCAGCCCAAAGATGTGGGTTGGACTTAACTACGATAAGCTAATAAAAGCAGGTGAATATAAAGGTAATCGCTTAACACCGCTGTCTGGCTTTTCAAGATCATGGTTAGATGGTTATACGCTTTCTACTCTTGATTACTGTAATGATGATTATGGCGTGCTCCATAAGAACACCATAATTCTCGATGCTAGGGCAGTGCGGAATGACGCGCAAAAAGGGGAATTCGCTCTTTCGTTTCATTGCTCCGAGAATGGCGTTGTTAACGACAAGATAGTCGGATCCGTAAGCTTGTTTGATGAGCGTATTGTTTATCCGGCACTGCGTGTTGATCTCGTCAAGGGAGAAATGGACTACCTGTTTCGTGGCGATGACTTGAAGGGAATTGAATGTGTCGCACCATCGGGAGTGCAGCCAAAGATCAAATTTCATTTCGGCAAGTATCAACGGCCTGAGTTGCATATTCCAAGTAATGCCGGGAATGAATATTGTACGTTAGTTGATGCGAAACCACTGCTTGACCCCACCGCCTATGCCAAAGGTAAATATAAAATAGAAGAAATAAGTAAGGTTCCTTTGGTTCTGCAGGAAACGGTGCATTTGGCTGAGGACAGGCAATTTACTGTAAAACAAAGGGGATGCGTTGACATCTATTTTGAGTTCACTTTTAAGACCAGTCTTCAAGAAAAACGCAAAGAACATTTGTTTGCTGTGAGGAATATTCTGTATGGTCTGGTACCCGATCAAAATGCGCTGATCGATAAGCGGGACACAAAAAAAATGAGTTTGGCCATCGATGAATATCTCGCCACTCATAAAGGACAGGTGGAAGATTTTGTCGCCTGTTACTTTAAAGTAGGGCAAGAATGTATTACAGATGTCTCATATCGATTTGTCGATCGCGATATTGTGGTCAAATACGTGGACCGCCCGTAGCGAAATGAGAAAACCGGGTCAGAGAGTAGTAAAATTCATCAACCGCACTATACTTGCCAGAGTGCTTGAAGATTAATACCAGTTAACCAGCGTGGATTACCATAGAATTGAGAGAAGCACAAATATCGCAATTCTTTTGGTATGAAAGGGATATCACGATCTTGTAATATCAAACTCGCTAAAGATTCTCAATTTTCCATTTTTTGACAGCATTATTTAAACTTGTTATCAGCCGCTCGATTTCTTCAATGGTGTTTAATGCGGCTACCCTTAGATTTACGCCAAGCTCATTTTCAAAGCGTCTTTTTTGCATCTCTATTTCAGCCTCAATCTGATATTCACTCCAGTCTAAATGAGATTTCATGATCGTACGTCTTGCCATGTAATCATCAAATGAATGGTCAAAGTCCGCTTTTAAAGTAGAGATCATCTCCTCAAGCGATGGTGTTTGATAGGTACCTGCCAAAATTTTAGCCAAAGACGCTTTGACCATTTGCCTGGCACATGTCTTAGCATCAGAGATGTAAAGCGGCGTTCTTTCTCTTTGGATTTTTTTCATTTTAAGGTTTTCTAACTAAATTTCTGCAAAAATGTCAAAATAGATGTAAATCACAACGAAATCAATCGATTTTTCAAGCTTTGACCCCTTTGCACAAGAAGAAAAGACGGAGGACGGGGGTTCAGCCCCCCTGACGTTCTTTTCTTTTTTTGAGGTCCAGGGCGGTTTTGAGGCCTTTTTCGCGAATGACCTTAAATTTCAGGCGGGTTTCATTCAGCTTAAAGAAGCGTTTCCCGTATTTGCGCAGCCGATCGTTTCTGATCTCGAAACCCAGCCCGGGCTTTGTAAACGGTTGCAGCATCCCGTCTTTATCCGGCATAATCGGATCGATAATTCCATCCCTGAACTCCGGGATCCAGGAAGGCTCTTCCAGCGGATATTCCAGTGGAAGCTGATTTTGCGGATCGGCCAGCAACATGTTCCAGTTGATGTAAAAGCCGATGCCGTTGGTCCAGGTATGGGGTGTAAAAAGGCGGTTTTTCTGGCGGCACATATCCATGACCCGGCGAACCTGCGCGATGCCGCCGGCAAAGGTGGCGTCCGGCTGGTAGATATCGTAACAGTCCTTTTCGAACATGATCTTGAGCTCATCCCAGCCATAGTTGAGTTCCGCACCGGCGATTTTAACCCCCGACTGCTTTTTCAGGGCGGCATTGCCGACATAATCCCTTGAATCCAGGGGCTCTTCGAGCCAGTCAATCCGGTTGTCGCAGCACGCGGCGGCAAAGTCGGTCGCACGCTCAAGGTCCCAGGCGGGCAAGCGGTCAACAATGGAAACCAGCCATCCCTGGTTTGCGTCCACTCCCAGTACGAGTTGGTCCCCAACGCCTTTGCGAATGGTTTCGATGTGACGGATATCTTCTTTGAGCTCGGCATTTTTTACGCGAAGTTTGGCGGTTTTGAAGCCCCGCTGACGCATAGATAGAAGCTCTTCGACGCGCTGCTCCGGCGGGTGCATTTCACCGGTTGAAAGGTAAGCCGACACGGGACGTGCTTTTCCGCCGAGCAGTTCATAAACCGGCTTGCCTCTAACTTTGCCGAGGATATCCCAGCAGGCCGGTTCGATCCAGTAGTTTTGCCATCCTAAATACCCGGCCTGTTTCAGCAGGCTTTGGACCCGATCGATATCGGCGGGGTCGGTCCCCATCAGGTAGCCTCCCAGCAGATCGCCCAGACCGGCCCTTTCTTTACCCATGGCCGTGCCGGCCGAATAGCCTTCAATGTCTTCGTCGGTAACGATTTTAATCAGGGTAAAGCGATTGTGGGTCTGGGGATACCCCGGTATCCAGGTGGGCCAGAATGTCTCTTTGAGGGGAATGGAAACATGATAAAGCTCAATGGCAGTGATTTTCATCGGTCCTCCCCTTTTATGTACAGTGGTGATCGGTAATATCAGTCTAGAAATGTTTTCAAACCCCCAGATCAGGTTCAAGGGCAAGGCGCGGGCCGATCGAGAAAGCGCAGCATACATGGGTATGTGAGCATTTATCGGAGGCCTGCAACGCAGCCATTGGGCCTCAGATGGGGCTTTGAAACCATTTCTATGCTTTTCGAATCCGGCACTGCAGCGACTTCTGGTCGGGGTACCCCATGATGGGTTCCCGGCAGGAGACGTCGGTAAGCAGATTGGCGTTGGCCTCGCCGCCCCACCCGTGAGGCGCCAGCACGATCCCTTCGGCCACCCGTTTGTCCACACTGGCTTTCATTTTGACCCTGCCGCGGTTGGTCTCGACGACGACCGGATCACCGTCCGCGATGCCGTACTTTTCAGCCGTTTCAGGTCCCATCTCGGCCAGGGGGTCGGGGGAAAGTTTCTGGAGGGCCTCGACCTGGTGAAGCTGACTGTGGGTGTAATAAAGGTTGCGGTTGCCGACGGAGAGGATCAACGGGTATTTTTCCAGAAATAACTTCTCCCCGCGGATCGGACCCCTTTCCGGTTCCAGATAGGAGGGGAGGGGATCGAAGCCGACCTGTTCCAGCGCATCGCAGTAAATCTCAATTTTTCCTGATGGGGTGCGCAGGAAGCCTTCCGGGATCTCGTACTTCTTCTCGGCATAAAAATCCCCTTCCGGTTTTTCGTTGAGTAGATAATCAAAAGAGAAACCGCTCGGTGCGATCATGAAAGAAACAAATTCCTTTTCGGTTTTCCACGGAAAACTTTCACCCAGGCCGAGCCGGTTGGCAAGTTCCGTCAGGAAGCGCCATTCCGACCAGCTCTCATGGAGCGGTTCGATGCATTTTTTACGAAGCATGACATAAGGGAGGCAGTGGCAGACATTGTATGTATAGGCGATGCCCCATTTTTCTAAATGCGAGCAGGCCGGGAGCACGTAATGCGCCGCACGGGCTGTTTCGGTCATAAAAAGATCGTGAACCACGAGAAGCTCGAGCTTTTCAAAGGCCGATTTGAAGGCAGTGCTGTCGGGCATGGATATCAGGGGGTTGCCGCCGATGACCATAAAGGCCTTGAGCTTTTCAGGAATACTTTCAGGGACGATCGTTACGACGCCGTACGGTGCCTTGCGGCCCCAGAGCTCGTAAAAGAGCGGATACTGATCACCGCCCAAAGGCATGCCTTCCACACTGTAACCCGGATGCCCGAACCGCGGCGGGGGGCTCGTCACCCAGCCGCCGGGTATGTTGATGTTGCCCGTAATGGTCTGGAGAACGGCAAAGGCGCGGCTGTTCTGGGTGCCGTTGGCGGTCTGATCCTGCGTGCACGTGCCCTGAAAGATACTGGCCCCTCTGGTATTGGCGAAGAGTCTTGCCAGCCGGCGGATATCGTCGGCCGGAATCCAGGTCAGCTCCTCCGCCCATTCGGGCGTGTATGACTTCACGTGGGGCACCAGCTTGTCGAAGCCGGTGGTATGCTTTTCCACAAATTCATGGTCGTAGAGATCCTCTTCAATGATTACGTTCATCATGGCCAGGGCCAGGGCGCCGTCCGTTCCGGGTCGAATGCGCAGGTACATGTCGGCCCGATCGGCCATGGGGATACGCTTGGGATCGATCACCACCAGTTTGGCCCCTTTTTTAAGGTTCTTTTGCATAAAAAATTTAAGCGGAAAATCGGACTGATCGGGGTTGTGCCCCCAGAGGATATAGAGGTTGGTGTCCGGTTCTTCGGTGGGATAGCGCCCGAAGGTCATCTGCCTTGTGCGAATGCGCATGCGGTAGCAGATGCTTTCAACCGAGAAAAAGTTCGGAGATCCGAATCCCGAGCGCAGCAGGTGGACCAGGGTGGACATCTCCAGATTCTCCACGCCGATTGAGCCGCAGAAGAAACCGAAGACCTGCGGACCGAATTCATTTTTGAGCCGGGTCAGTTTTTCGGCAATCTCGTCCAATGCCTGCCCCCAGGTGATTTCCTCGAATCCGCCATTGCGCCGCTTCAGCGGCTGTTTCAGGCGGTCGGGGCTGTAAACGACATTCAGGGCATTGGCACCTTTCGGGCATAACCGGCCCTTGTTCAGGGGGTGGGATTCGAGCCCCCTGATCTTCACGGCCTTCCCGTCTTCCACCGTCACCTTGGTCCCGCAGCTGTGATAACAAAGCGTGCAATCCGTAAAGATCTCCTTGCTTTCAACCATAATGTTATCCTTCCATTCGTGATCTATTTTTTAAGACGATCGATAGTTCGATATACAATACAGAATCCCCATTCGGCAACCCCGAAAAAGAGTTTCCAAACAAATCAAGCTAAGTCAAAAAATGATGCGGTTTTCGCCGCAAACGAATATTAGTTCAGATTCCTTAGCCGTGCAGGCAAGCGTCATGTTAAGGGTCCGTCCCATTTCGGCGGCGAGAGCGGTCGGTCTTGACTTACTGATCATGATCGGCAGATGCGCCCTGGCAGCTTTTTGAACCAATTCATAACTTATCCTTGAAGATAGTATCAAAATGACAGCTTCGGGCAGCTTCCGGTTGATAAAGATTTTTCCGATTGCCTTATCGAGCGCGTTGTGCCGACCTACATCCTCGGCAAAAGAAATCATCTCCAGCTGATGGTCAAATATCATTGCAGCATGCGAGCCCCTGGTTTTCTGGTAGTACTGCTGGTTTTTGGAGAGCTTGTTAATGCAGTCAAAAATACGGTTGATTTCAACCTGGAAGCCATTTTCGGCTGGAGTTAGAATCTGATAAAGATCCTTGATCATCTCCTTACCGCAAATACCGCAACTGGTCTGGCTGACAAAGCCCCTTCGGTCGAGAAGATCGCGAATTTTTTCGCGTCTTTCAGGTTTGAGCCGGATATCAATAACATTCGGATCCAGATCCTCACAATATCCGATGGTAAGGAAATCATCCGGAGAGTCCGCGATCCCCTCCCCGAGACAGAACCCTGCCGCGTGAAACAACTCTTCTCCGGGAGTTCTCATCACCACCGAGTACGGCTTCTCATCGATACGGATCAAAAGGGGTTCCTCTCCGATAAATTCGTGGCGCTGGGTCCGGCAAACCCCGTTTTCACACCGAATCACTTGATAAGATACCGTATTTTTTTCTGTACCATTCAATTATCGCTGTTCCTTGACAAGCGTGATATCCTGTCATTGTCCCCTGCAAGCCTGCAAGGTGTGGGATGCAAAGAGGCCGGGCAAGGGATCTGCTGTTCAGGAAGGTGAAATAGATCTTGTGCCATTACCGCGGCCCTCAGGACATTTGCTCAGGAGAAAAGCGGAAGACTGAAATCAGGTTTGCACCCGGATCAAGTGGTTTCAATCCGAGGTTTGCCTGATGACTGGCAGGCGCTTTAAGTTAGACTCACGCCATATTCTGCGCCACAAGTTCAGCGAGATCCATTATCTTGATCTCCTCTTCCTTCTCCAGCTCTTTCATCCCGTCTTCGATCATTGTCAGGCAGAAGGGGCAACCAACCGCTACGTTCGAGACTTGTCGGCCGACGATTTCTTCCGAACGCTCCAGATAGATTCTTTTACCGATGGTCTCCTCCATCCACATTCTTCCCCCACCGCCACCGCAACAAAAGCTTTCCCGACCGTGGCGTTCGAGTTCTTTGAGTCCGTTTTTAGAAACGGATCGCAGGATTGATCTCGGTTGATCGAAAATGTTATTATATCGCCCCAGGTAACAGGGATCATGATATGTCAGGGTGCCTCCTGACATTTTGTTCAGTTTTATTTTTCCTTCTTTGACGAGCTGATCGATGAACTCGGCATGATGGATGACCTCGTAATTTCCGCCCATTTGCGGGTATTCATGCTTAAGCATATTGAGACAATGGGGGCATGCCGTGATAATTTTTTTAACCTTGTAATTGTTCAAGGTTTCGATGTTTTCTTGTGCCACCATTTGGAACAACATTTCACTTCCGACACGTCTGGCATAGTCGCCGGTACATTTTTCTTCCACCCCCAGGATCGCGAAGCTGATATCTGCCTTTTGCAGAATTCTAGCCAGGCTTGTCGATACTTTTTTGGATCGATCATCGAATGAACCGGCACATCCAACCCAGAAGAGATAATCGACCTCGGGGTCGTCCGCCATCATTTTGATGTCCAACCCTTCGGCCCAATCGGCACGTTTATCATAACCGATTCCCCAAGGGTTGCCGTTCCGTTCTAGTCCTTTTAGGGCCGTGTCCAGCTCCTTGGGATAAGCTTCTGCCATCAAGAATTGCCCCTGTCTCATGGCGATGATTCTGGGCACATGTTCAATCGTCACCGGGCAGACTTCTTCACAGGCACGGCACGTCGTACATGCCCAAAGTGTGTCTTCTGCGATGACATCACCGATTAATTGCTTTTTGCTGTTGAGCTCGGTGATCTCCTCATTGATTTTTTCATTTTGCCCAGAATCTTCGCTTTGCCTGATTGTGGCCGACAGCCGGGCCCTTTTGATGATATTATCAGTATTTTCAATTAGTTCAAGTTTCAGTTGGTCATTGAATTCATGCAGATTTAACGGTTTGTCGGTGGTATAGGTCGGGCAGACATCTTTGCATCGTCCACATTCGGTACAGGTGTAAAGGTCCAGTCCCTGTTTCCAATTGAGTTGATGGATATAATTGATTCCCAGGGATTCTTCCTCCCAGGCGGCTTCGTCTTCCAAATCCAGCAGTTTAGGCTTTTCATGAGGATAGCCCAGGCTTTTCAGAAAAACGTTGGGAAGTGCGGTGATCACATGAAAATGTTTACCCAAAGGCAGAAGATTTAAAAATGTAAGCTGTGTAATGATATGAAGCCAAAACATAATGACCATGATGGTAGTGCTGGCTTGCGCGCTCAATCCTGAAATCAGGGCTGCCGCTCCCACCGATACCGGAGTCCAAAGAAATTCGGAACCATATTGCGGATTATTAAAGTAGTGGATACCGCCCGGGTTGTTATGTAATTGAATTAAATTGTAGCGTGCGCCGTCGTGCAACAGATCGGACACCATCAAAATCCCGATCAACGCCAGGACCAGATAGGCTTCGAAGGTATCGTGCAATCGTTTTGGTTTTAGAACGGATCGACGAAAAATTGCCCAGATGATCATCAATAAAACTACCCCTTCCATGATATCTTTCAAGGCGATATAAAGATACCCGAGCAAATAGTCGTCGCCCAAAAACGGGAGGAGAAATCCTTCTTGAAATCCCTGTCCATACAAAGTCACGCTGCGAATCAATAGAACACAGAATCCCCAAAAAATGAACGCATGCATAATTCCCGAACTTCTTTCTTTTGCTCTTCCGACCAGGCGTTTCTGACCGATGGCCAGAATGACCATATTTTTCAGTCGTTGCTTCAGGTGATTAATTCTATCTGTGGGTTCGAGTGCCCTTAACAATTGAATTTTGCGAATCATCGTACGGCCGAAAACTGTTAGAGCAACAATGAGTAGAATAGACATCAATAGGGGATTCATCGGAACCTCATCAACAAATGTTAAACTGTGTTAAGCCAAGACTCAGGCGGTGCTTTTCAAATTTTGGAAATGAATAAGTTTAATAACAATATTAGGGCGTTCATTTGCGGAAACAGCTTCAGGATTACTTCAATAATGCATGTTCCTGCAAAAGCAGGAACATGCGGTTCGAAATCAGATCTGGCAATCTAACTTGCAATTTTTTTAATCTCTTCGCGCAGAATCGGAACCACCTCGAAGAGGTCTCCGACGATGCCATAGTCAGCGACGTTGAATATGGGCGCTTCGGGGTCTTTATTAACGGCCAGAATCACTTTTGAGCCTTTCATCCCCGCGAGGTGCTGGATGGCTCCGGAGATACCGATTGCGATATAAAGGGCAGGTGCTACAATTTTACCGGTTTGCCCGACTTGCTTGGAATGCGGCAATAAACCTGCATCTACCATCGCACGCGAAGAGCCAAAACCGGCTTTTAAATCGTTGGCCAGTTCTCTTACAAGATCGATACCGGCTTGGTCCTTGGCGCCTCGGCCCACGGAGATAACGACGTTGGCATCGGCAAGATCGATTTCACTGCCTGCATCAGATACGATTTCCTTGACTGCGGCCTTTAAATCGGGTGCGGGAGGGGACAGCTTGACGACGTTTTCGGTGCCTGTGATTCCTTCGGTGGCTTCGAACGCGCCCGCCCTTACAACAGCCACCATCTGTTCGGTATTGACTTTGACGCGCTGAAGCACTTTATTTGTGATGGCGGGTCTGATGACTTCGATTTGATCGCCCTCGAGCATCACGTCGGTAATATCAGTAGCGCAGGCGGCATCCAGTTGGGCGGCAACCCTCGGGGCGACGGCTTTGCCGCTTTCGGAAAAACCGAACCAGATCATATTGGCACCAAATTGTTTGGCGGCGTCGACGACACAGGACGCGTACGGACCGGCTGAAAACAGCTCCAGTCCAGGATCATCGGCGACATATTGCGTATCGGAGCCGGCGTCTGCCAGGCTGGGAATTAGCGATTCGATATTACTGCCAATCGCTACCACTGCCGTTTCCGCTCCGATGGCTTTGGCTTTTGATAAAAGTTGGGCTGTGCTGCCTTTTAGTACACCTTGTTTGATATCTGCAATTACGAGTGCTTTAGCCATGATATTGTTTTCCTTTTATGCGGTTGATTAGAAGTGGTTTCAAAACCCCATCTGAGGCTAAACGGCTGCGCTGCAGGCCTCCGATAAATGCTCACATACCCATGTATGCCGCGCTTTCTCGATCGGCCTGCGCTTTGCCCTTGAACCTGATCTGAGGTTTTGAAACCACTTCAAATTTCCAATGATGGTGATAAATTATCTATTGAAGTGGCTATAAAACCTTTGCCTCATTGGCCAAAAGATCGACGACCTTGGCGGTAATTTCGGCAGCATCGCCTTCAAATTTTTGCCCGGCCTTTCGTTCCTGCTGTGCTATAAATTCGACAATTTCCGACTTTAGCATAGCGCCTTTGACTTCATCATACGAAGTACCGAGTGCCGCCAGATCCATTGTCGTGATGGGCTTTTTCTTTGCCATCATGATGCCGCGCGTTGCGGGCAGCCGGGGTTCATTAATACTCACATCAACCGTGACGACAGCCGGCAACTCCACTTCAACGATTTCGGTTCCGGCATCACCCAATCGGGATACTTTAATGTGCTGGTCGTCAATCACTTCGATGCCGATGACGTTACTGACACAGGGCAACCCCAAATACTCCGCCAGAATGATCCCGGTTTGGCCGTTATCCGTATCCTGGGCCTGTTTGCCGGTAATAACAAGATCATAGTTTCCCTTTTCATAGACCTTTTGCAAAATTCTGGCGTAGACAAACGGATCCGCTTCGGCCAGTGCCGGATCATTGATATGAATCCCGTTTTCAATACCTATGGCGTAGGCTCTTCGGATGACGTCGATATTGTCTTCGCCGCCGATACTCACCAGGGTTGTTTCCGCGCCATGACTTTCCTTGAGCTGGACACAGGTTTCCACGGCACTTTCGTCCCAGGCGTTTATAACGTACTGGAGCCCCTCTTCAACAATGGCGCCATCCTGAACGTGGATAGTCAACTCCACATCAACTACCCTTTTTACGGTTGTGAGAATTTTCAAATTGTCCTCCTAATTGTTGGGTTTTGAGTTCTTTTGATTGCTTTTAGAAGCCCCACCATATGCCAGGTGGCTGGTCTAATTCAACAACATTTTGCAATAACCACGCGCTTTAACCGCATTCCGCAGGTAAAAGTGATTTTTGCTACTAATCAACCCGGCAGATGCGCGCCGGCGGCTTTTGGAACGCATCCATAACTTTTCTTTGACTCCCTCCCTATTCATCATTTCTTGATTAGCTGCACCGGATCAGAAGAGTTTGAGGGAGGCGCGAGGGCTTCGGTTAAAACAAAAACGGCCTGGAGATACGAAGTAGGGCAGAGCGGAAAACATTCCATGCAGCTCCGGCACTCCTTGGAGGCGATTTCCGGAATGAAACTTATCTCTTTTCGGATTCCTCTGTCAACAAATCCAACAGCGTTTGCCTTCTTGACTTCAGCACAGTATCTTACACATAAAGCACAATGAATGCAAAATGAGGCATCTTTTTCAAAACGGTCTTTGTCTGCTCCATACGCTTTAGCCAGATCCTGCAATTCCGGGGAATGCGGGGCATGCGCCAGCAATAGCTCCAGGATCATTTTGCGAATTCTATCTATCTTCTCAGATCTGGTTTTTACCACCAAATTTTCTGCTACCGGGTAAACACAGGAAACAACGTGCCTTGTCCAGCCGCTAACCTCTACTTCTACAATGCAAATTCTACACCCCCCGAAAGGTTCCAATTTTTCATGGTGGCATAGGGTGGGTATCGATATCCCCGCACTCTGGGCTGCCTGCAAGACGGTCATCCCTTCTTTTGCTTCGACGTCTTTTCCATCAATCTGTAATCGGATTTCACTCATTTTGCTTTGCTCTTTTTGGCTATAGTTCTTGCTTCTTCAGGGATAGGAGCCGGAACAGGCTCGCCGGAAATCTTCTTCACCGCACTAAAGCGAGAGGGGCACACTTCAAAGCAAGTTCCGCACTTTGTGCATTTTTCCTGATCAATTATATGGATCTTTTTCTTGCCGCCGTCAATCGCCTCGACAGGGCACTTCCTGAGGCAAATCATACAGGCCGTGCACTTCTCCGGGTCAATATGATACGAGATCAGTTCCTTGCAGGACAAAGCCGGGCACCGCTTCTCCGTGATGTGTGCCTCGTACTCATCTCTGAAGTAGCGCACCGTGCTCAAAAACGGGTTAGGGGCACTCGTGCCTAAAGCACAAAGGGATGCCTCTTTGGCTGTCTCGGATATCTCCTCCAAAAGCTCGATGTCACCCGCTTTTCCCTTACCTTCGGTGATGTTGGTGAGAAGCTTAAGCATCTGCCTCAGGCCTTCGCGGCATGGGACACATTTTCCACAGGATTCATCTGTGAGGAAGTTGATGAAGTACCTGGCGACATCAACCATACAGGTATCTTCATCCATTACGATCATCCCACCTGACCCCATCATTGAACCGGCCTTGGTGAGTTCATCAAAACCAACTTCCAAATCTAACAGTTCCTCAGGGATACATCCTCCGGACGGTCCCCCGGTCTGAACTGCTTTGAACCTTTTTCCTCCAGGGATTCCACCACCTATCTTATAGATAATATCTTTCAGGGTGATGCCCATGGGTACTTCCACAAGGCCGGTATTGGTTATTTTGCCCACCAGGGAGAAAATCTTAGTGCCCTTGCTTCCATCCGTTCCGAATTGAGTAAACCAGTCAGCGCCTTTATTGATGATAAGCGGCACATTCGCCCATGTCTCAACATTATTCAACACGCTGGGTCTCTCCCAAAGGCCCTTGATGTTGGAACGGATATATTTCGGCCTGGGCTCTCCTGCTCTGCCTTCCAGTGCCGTCATCAGAGCAGTCGATTCACCACAGACGAAGGCGCCGGCCCCTTTATGCACTGTAATCTTAAAGTCAAAGCCTGAGCCAAGGATATTTTCCCCAAGAAAACCATACGCCTCAGCCTGGTTGATAGCGATGTTTACATTCTCTACTGCCAGGGGGTATTCCTGTCGAACGTAAATATAGCCCTCGTGCGAGCCGATGGCATAGCCTCCGATGATCAACCCTTCGAGAATTGAATGAGGGTTTCCTTCAAGGAGCGCTCTATCCATAAATGCCCCCGGGTCACCTTCATCGGCGTTGACGATCACATACTTTGGGTCATCAGGGGCATTGCGGGATCCTTCCCACTTTCTCCCTGCCGGAAAGCCGCCACCGCCTCTTCCTCTCAGGTTGGATTTTTTGACTTCCTCCACCACTTCCTCGGAGGTCATCCCGGAAAGAACTTTAACTAATGCAGAATAACCACCGAGTGCCAGATAGTCATCGATGTTTTTCGGATCAATGTGAATGTTATTGCCGATGATGTTTCGTTTTTGATAGTTATAAAAGGGAATATCGGATTCATGGGTTGCTTTTTCGCCTGTAGCTGGGTCGACATAGAGTAAACGATCGACGACTTTTTTCTCCTTTATGGTCTGTGAGATGATCTCGGGAACGTCTTCAGGCGTTACCTGGAGATAGCATATCTCCTCGGGATAGATAACCACAAGGGGTCCTCGCTCACAAAATCCAGGACATCCCGTTTCTTTGGTATCCACCACATCAGTCTTTAAGCCCTGTTTTTCAATCTGCGCCTTAAAGGCGGCGATGACTTCACTTGCGCCGGAAGCAAGACAACCGGCACCGGCACATATTGAAATGCAAGGCGTGTTCGGGTCTCTTTTAGATACGACTTCTTGTCTGAATTTCTCTAATTCTTCAGGCGAATTTAACTGCGCCATAATTTTCCCCTACTCATAGCTTTTTAACACGTCTGATGTCACGGCGGGTGAAATCTTACCGTGAGTCTTCCCATCGATTTCCATCACCGGCCCTAAAGCACAGCATCCGAGGCAGTTAACCGTCTCGAGGCTGAACTTCAAATCCAGGTCGGTTTCGCCAGGCTTGATTCCGGTCAGGTCTTGCACCGTGTCGAGGACACGGGTCGCACCACGAACATGACAGGCGGTACCCATACAAATGTGAACTTCATGACGTCCTCTCGGAACTAAACTAAAGGCTTTGTAAAAGGTAGCGATATGCTGTATCCGGCTTAAAGGAACTTCCAATTTTTCGCTGACCCTTTCTAATGCTTCCTTGGGAAGCCAATGATTTTCGCTTTGAATCTCCAGTAATACCTGAATTAGCGCGCTGGCCTCACCCTGATATTTGTCAATAATCTGATCGATTCGATTCATATCCATAGCCACTTTCCCAATCCTCTTCTTTCCCGGAATCCACTGCCTGCTCTTTCACCTCAGGCGAGAGCATAGCACTTGCTGTTTACATCGTACCTGACCAATCCGTGCCTTGATGAACTGTTCATATGTCTGGATACGTCAGACGGTTCGAGGCCCAGAATCTCAGAGATTTGTCCAGTTGTAAGGGGTTTTTCCTCCAGAAGTAACATAATTTGGCTCATGGCCAGCTTATTGATAATCAAATCATTAAACAGACCGTCAAACTCGTCACTGGTGAAAAATTTAGTATACCCTTCTTCCGATTTAGAAGGTACTCTCAGCCGTTCCCTTTCCACCAGTCTGATGTAGGGAACTAATTTTCTGGCGGCTTCCAGTTTGACCTTTAATTCATTTTCGTCTTCGCCTTCGCTTTTGCCCTGTGGCCCCAACTCTTTTATCATGTTTGTAAAATCATTAATAACTTCGGCCAAAAGGATTCCATCACCGGAAGACATAAATGCGATTCTTAACCTTTCCGGGTTGAGCCCGATGTGTTCCATTAGTTTTTTACAGATATAGGTATTGCCTAATGCATCGTAGTTTCCCTGCGTAACATAATTACACTCATTTAACCGGCAGCCACCAATAAGGACGCCGTCCTGTCCTTTTAAGAAGGCTCTGAGTATAAATTCCAGGTCGACTCTTCCGGAGCACATGACGCGAATAAGCCTGATTTCATTTGAATATTGTAGTCTGGAGACCCCAGCCATGTCAGCAGCGCCATAAGCTCACCAGTGGCATACAAAACCAAGTATTTTGGGTTTAAATCTAATTGCGGTGCTCATTAAATCTTACTCCTTATCGGTATCCATTCGGATTTGGAGTTAGCTATTTTTATCTCATTTATAAATCGAAGTTGTTATCTTATTCTAATAACGATTAATAAATAACCAATTACGCCTAATTGAGCGTTTCTCGATCAATCAGGAGCCAACTGCCGCATCCATTTGTTGCAAGATCTCCTCATCTGTAACCGCGGCATCAATCTGGCTGCAGATCTCTTCATCGGTAAAATGCTTTAGTACGATGGCCCGTGTTGGACACTTTGCGTTACAAACGCCATCACCTTTACAGATAACAGGATTAACCCAGGCCTTTCTGCCTCTGGGTGTATCGCGAAACACGATCGCATCATATGTACAGGCCGTAATACATGCGCCACACGATACACAATCGTCCGCATTTACTTCGGCAACAGAGCCTGAGACTGTGACGGTATCATGTGAGAGAAGGGTTAAGATCCGGCTGGCAGCTCCATAAGCCTGGTTGATCGTTTCCGGTATATGCTTGGGATAGTGATCTGTCCCGCACAGGAAAACGCCGTCTGCGGCAAAGTCGACCGGTTTTAATTTTACATGGGCTTCTTTGAAGAAGTCATCCGGGCTCAACGTCACCTTGAATAAATCGGCCAGTTCCTTAGTTCCTACGGCGGGAATAACAGCGGCAGCCAGAGCAAGGCTGTCGGCATCGATAGCAAGCTTTTTACCTAAAATGGAATCGGGCACGGTAACCCGCAAAATAGACTTGCCGCCCTCCTCAACAGCTTCCACCAGGGGTGGATCAGCCGGTTCCCAGCGAATGAACTTTACATCTTTATCCGCCGCCTCGCGGTAATAATCCTCTCTGAAACCATAGGTTCTCATATCCCGATAGAGAATGTAGATATCCATCCTGGGGTTTATCTCTTTTAGCTCCAGGGCATTCTTTATGGCATGGCTGCAACATATTCTGCTGCAGTAATTTCGCTCCTCATTTCTGCAGCCGACGCACTGGATCATTACCAGACTCTGTGAGCTGATCAGCCTTTCTTCTCTTTGATTGATCAGCTCCTCCAATTCGAGCAGGGTCAATACCCGATCATCTTGCCCATAAAGGTATTCGCTGGGTTTATATTCTTCAGCGCCGGTAGCGAGGACGGCGGCTCCATGGCGTATCTTTTTAACCCTTCCTTCAGATTTGACCGTGGTTGTGAAATTCCCCACATAACCGGCAACCTCCTGGATGGTCGCATCATGTGATACATGGATTAAGGGATGCTGATAAACCTTGCGGATCACTTCACGCAAATAGGCCTGAACATTCATTCCCTCCAGAGTATGATGAAGTCTTCGTGCCATACCTCCCAGTTCTGTATCCCTTTCCAGCAGGTGGACCTCATGGCCCTGGGAGGCGATGGAGAGCGCACAGGTCATGCCGGCGATACCGCCACCCACCACCAAAGCTGCCTTGTTGACGGGCAGATCAAATTCCTTGAGTGGCTCCAGATGATAAGCGCGTGCGACCGACATACGGATGAGATCCTTGGCCTTCTGTAGGGCATCTTCCGGTTCTTTAGAGTGGACCCAGGAATTATGCTCGCGGATATTCGCCATTTCGCAGTAATATTGATTAAGTCCCGCCTCCCGCAAGGTGTCGCGGAATAACGGTTCAAGTGTCCTGGGGGAGCAGGCAGCGATAACCACCCGGTTGAGCCCTTTTTCCATTGCGATTTCTGTTATTTCCCCGGCGGCATTCGTCGCACATGAAAACAGCTGTTCTGTCGCGTAAACCACGTTGGGCAGGGTCAAGGCATATTCAACTGCAGAAGGAACATCGACCACTCTGCCGATATTCGCTCCGCAATGGCAAATAAAAACACCTACCTTCGGCTCCTCTTCAGAGACATCCCTTTCGGGCGGATAGATCCTTTCTTGGGCCAACTTCCCTCGCCGCTTGTTAAGGAGTTCACCACATTGGGCGCCGGCCCCGCTGGCGCTAAAAACCGACTCGGGGATATCTAGCGGACCCTGTAAGGCGCCGCTTACATAGATCCCCGGCCTGTTGGTCTCCATCGGATTGGTAGGAATTGCATTGGAGAATCCGTGTGAATTGAGTTCGATGCCGAATTTATCGGCCAGATCCTTCACCTCATCAGGCGGGTTCAACCCGACGGATAAAACCACCAGATCGAATTCTTCCTCTTTTACGCCCTCCTCGGCAGTCGCGTATCTTATCGTCACATTTTTCGTTTCCGGGATCTCTTTTCCTATGGATACGTAGCTTCGAATAAATTTAACTCCGGGAAGGTTCTCTGCTCTCTGGTAGTAGCGTTCAAAATCCTTGCCATGGGAACGGATGTCGTTATGGAATATCGTACACTCGGCATCCGGGTTATGATCTTTTGTCAAAATCACCTGTTTCTGGGTGTAAGTGCAGCATACCGCCGAACAATAGCTGTTCCCGCCCTCGAGAACCTGCCTGGAACCGACGCATTGAATCCAGGCTATTTTATGGGGATGGTTCTTATCGGAAGGGCGCAATACCTCACCTTCGAATGGCCCGGTGGCGGATAACAGCCGTTCATAATCCATACTGGTTACCACGTTCGGCATCTTGCCGTAACCATAGTCGCCCCTCACCTTGGGATCAAACGGCTCAAGACCGGAAGACAGAATGATCGCCCCTACATCAATGTCCAGCCGCGTCTCCTCTTGGTGAAGATCGATGGCGTCGTTCTTGCAGACACCTTCGCAAATAAGACATTTCTTCTCCTTAAGGTAAAGACAGTTCTCATCAATATAGGTGATCAGCGGAATTGCCTGAGAGAAGTATACATGGACGGCTTTGTTCGTCGATAATTCCTGATTGTATGGATCAGGGACCTGGACCGGACAGTATTCTACACAAGTTGTACAGCCCGTGCATTTGTCCTCTATAATGTATCTGGGCTTTGTAACCAGGGTGACCTTAAATTCTCCTGCTTCGCCCTCGACACGGTGAACTTCAGTATATGTCAAAACCTCTATGTTGGGATGCCGGCCGACCTCGACCAGTTTGGGCGAGAGTATTCACATAGAGCAGTCATTGGTGGGAAAGGTCTTGTCAAGCTGGGCCATATGGCCGCCGATGCTGGGTCCCTTCTCAACCAAATAAACCTTATAATCTGAAGTGGCAAGATCAAGAGCGGCCTGGATACCGCTGATCCCTCCACCGACAACCAGAACATCTCCAAAATTGCTGTCCGTGAGATTTTGACTGAGCTGTTCCATCTGTTCTTTTTCCATTTCTATCCGCCTTTATCAGATTTGATGCGTTTCTAAGTCCTGGATTTTGCATGAGTCGGAGGCTTTCATCTGCAAGGCATTTAAGGGCGAAGTCAAAGTGAACTATTGCTCGTCCTTAATAACGCAGCAGATGGGAGTTTCCGGCTCGCCCGCAGGGTGAAAATTAAAAAGATATAACGACTTCCATCCGTTTTACCCATAAAGTTCTTTGTAATTTTCATGCAAGATTCAGGAAATTACTTCTTGAAGAATCTCTGTAATGTCCTTAATCTCCAGGACGTCATCATACTCCAGGTTTAACCTGCTTTCTTCAAAATTGGTGATACAGTAAGGGCAGGAGGTAACCAGTACTTCAGCCCCGGTTTCTTTAGCCTGTTTTAATCTGAGATCGGAGAATCTTTCCACCTGGGGCGTGTCCATCCAGATCCTGCCGCCGCCCCCGCCGCAACAGAGACTGTCTTTGCGCGAGTCAGGCATTTCAATCAGCTCTAAACCCGGTATCTTCCTTAAAACTTCCCGGGGCTCGTCATATATGCCATTATGGCGACCCAGGTAACAGGGGTCATGATAAGTAACTTTCTTGCCGTACTCCTTGGTGAGCTCAAGCTTGCCCTCATTAATAAGCTCGCATAGATATTGGACGACATGAACAACCTCAAATTTCACCATAAATTCGGGATACTCGTTTTTAAAGGTGTGGTAGCAATGAGGGGAAGAAACAAAAATCTTTTTCACGCCATTATCGATAAAGTTTTTGATGTTTTCCCGGGCTGAATTTTTGAATACTTTCTCACTTCCCGTCTTGCGGATGCTTTCGCCACAGCAAGTCTCTTTGGTGCCAAGAATCCCAAAATTCACCCCTGTCGTGTTAAGGATATTGGCGGTGGCAGCGGCTACCTTTTTCATTCGGGGGTCATAGGTGAGATAACAGCAGGGGAAAAATAAAACTTCCATCCCTTCGGCGAACGGCTTTACAGACAATCCTTCCGCCCAGTCCGCCCTCTTTTTTCGTTCTCCCTGCAAGGGGTTGCCTTCAGAAATGATACTTGCTCTTGCGGTGCGGGCGGAACGGACAGAAGCAGGAAAAACCTCATATTCCGAAGCAAACCTGCGTAAGGATACCCCGATATCAATCTGTTTTACGCCCCTGGGGCACTGCTGAGGGCAGTTTCCGCAGGTCGTACAGCGCCATATATCCTCATCTTCTACCTCGGTCAAACCGAAGCAGGCCTCTCGGATTATCTTGCGGATGCTAAAGGTTCTAACCTTATTCCACGGGCAAACCGTATCGCATAATCCGCATTGATAGCATAATTTAAAGCCTTCTCCACCGGCCTCTTTTATCTCATCGATTACTTCCTGGAAAGGGGCTAATGTCTCCACTGTCTTTTTATTCCTTTTCTATTACCTTAATATTTTAGCCCTTTTTTTCTTTTGACATGCGGGCAAGGGCGTCCTTGATCTTCTTCATTCCATATCTTTTTGTCAATGTTTCCAATCCGATCTCCATCTCCTCCCGCGGCTCTTCCTCTTCGCCTTCCCCTTCAGTTTCTTCGTAAGTCAGCGCGTCATGTGGGCACACCTGAACACACATGGGCTCTTCCAAGGGCGGATCGTCTTCGCACATATCGCATTTTAGCGGCAGACCGGAATCGGGCTCTTTGAAAAGATCCCTGGACGGGCAGGAAACCCCACAGAAGCTGCACTGTCTGTATTGTTTTCCTTCGATCGTATAGGTATGTCTGCCGGTACATTCGGCAGGCGTATAATCACCGGCACGTATCGGGACATAGACATCATTGAGGTCATCTACAACCACCCGAATACGAGACCTGGCGGGATTCGTGCTGCTATATTTAGGCCTGGCGTGAAATGCGGAGCAGGCGACCTCACATGCACGGCAACCAATACATTTATCAAGATCAACTTTTATTTGTTTAACGATTTTCTTTTTCAACGCAGCGCTCACGGTTAACACCCCTTTCACTTTAGTTCTGCTCTTTTTCCACTGAAGTCTCTTTGGAAGAAGCACCGTCACTTTCTGTCAGGATAGCCCTCTCCAGGAAGTCTTCGCTGACGTAATCCAGGCCCAGTTTGTCCAGCGTCTCTTTGGTCGGAATACCGTCCATGTTCCACCCTTTGAATTTATAATAGGCGTCAAGCAGCTTGGTTTCCATCTCAGGGTCTCTTATTTTCCAGTGGTCCTCAGGAGGTTTCTCATCAACTCTTCTTAGGCCTCTTCGTATATTGAGGGCTCTAACCAGGTTTCGGTTCCTGTTGGCTATTTCCCACAATCCGTCTGGATCAAGATCAATCCCTGATGCAAGTGAGATGAACTTGGGCAAATTATAAAGGTGATACGGCGGTCTTCCACCAAACTGGCCCCTGAATGATGATAAAAAGGCGCAGGTCCCGATGGCGTCATCGATGTAATGCATGTTCTCGTTCCAGTCGCAAATGTTGACAGACGCTTCAATCGATGGATGGGTGCGTGGCTCCCATTCGAGAAACCATTTCTTAAACCGCTCCGGTGCTGCCTCCCAATTCTTGACGAACTCTTCTCTTTCTTTCTTATCAGCAATGGGTGACTGGGGGTAGGACCCTTCAGTTTGGGTGATCGTCATCTTCTCACCGGTGGCATACATAAGAAAATAGGGGTAATTGATCATTTTCAGCTTGAGGGGCAGTTGTTCAAATTTTTTCGTGCTATTATGATCATATTCTTCTGCGCCCTTACCGATCTGGCGGGCTGCCCAATAAACACCGTTGGCCAGGGCATCGCCAACCCCTTCCCGCCGCACTATTTTTTCAACCAGATAGAAAAATCTTTCCCCGGAATCCTTCGGAAATTTCGGCAGGTCCTTGTCGGTTAAAATGCCCGCTTCGTAAAGTTCAATGGCAAAGGCAAGAACTTGCGGCATTGAGTATCCGTCCAGTCCGTACTCCTGGGTAAGGCCAAGGATGTCATAATTAAAATCCAGCTCCTTATAAGCCGCCATACAATAGGTCAGTTTGCTGTAACATTTCTGGAAATAGGTTTGGCGCCCCGGGTATTTGATTGCCTGATGACAATCCTTGGGACAGTTATAGCAACCTGTCCATCGCAGCCGTACGCTTTCAGAAAGCTCCGTCCACTTCTTTTCACGCTCTTTGTTCCACCAGCCTTTTTTACGTTCACGCGCATTGCCCCAGGCGAAGTTATTGACGTGCCACTCTTCGTCATCCTCGTGCAAAAAAACATCCCCACAATACGGGTTGTCATAAATTGCCTGATACATGGGGTTGCATATCTCAAAAAGTTCAGCCGGTCGGGCAACATTGATGTCCTTTGTTCCACGTACGGCAATCGCCTTTAACCTTTTATCTCCCATGATAACGCCTACCCCTCGAGAAGCGCTGGCGTTAGCGTGCTCGATGGTAGACATATAAACTCTGTTTTCAGCGGCCAGGCCGATAGCAGCCACCTGGGCTTCGGACTCCTTCAACTCTTCTTTTATGAGTTTTGCAGCTTCCAGAGCACCTGTCCCCTGGAGATGGCTGGCATCCCGTATTTCTACTTTGTCATTGTTGATCCACAAATAAACCAGTTCCGGCGCTTTGCCGCGAATGACGATTTTATCGTAACCGGCATGTTTCAGTTCCGCTCCGAAAAATCCGCCGAATAATGAATGTGAATAAAGGTTGGTCTGGGGAGAAAAAGTATCAACAGCGGTACGATTGGCACCGGGAACCGGTGTGGAAATTAAGATACCGGCGCTGAATATGAGCAGATTATCGGGGTCAAAGGGCTCAACTTCAGGAGGAACCCGATCCCATTGTATCTTCGCAGCAGTCGCCTGCCCGCCCAGATGTAGTTTGGTTAACTCCGGGTCAGTTTCCACCCGCTCGATGCTTCCCCGGGTTAGATCAACTTCTAAATTAAATCCTGTCTCTGCGTACCTCATTTTTATACCCCTTTTAGATTACCTGAATCCGTGAAATACGTTTTATTTATTATGGGTTACAGACACTTAATTCAAAACAGCCTTCACCCGTCGGATCGAGGTTGCTACTTAAGATGTGGTTACGATGTAGCTATATTGTGATTACATGTCAAGGAAAAAATGTATTTTGATCGATTTCAGGGCCATGCCTCTTTCCCTCAATCGACCCGAACAATTTTGACGTGTTTGCCCACCCAATCCTGAGGCAAATAGACCCGTCCGGTATTTCCGCTCCGTTTGACTTCCTTTTCGATCACCTCTTCCCCGAAAATCCCGAATTTGGTTTTGAGCGATTTGCCGGGATCCTCCGGCTTCTTGCTGATCTCTTTCAGGCTCATTTTTTTTTTAAGGGCGGTCATATCCTTTCCTAGTTGGCGGAACCCATTGATTTCCTCTCGGGCTCTAATCCACCGGTGTTCGAAGTTGACACCGGCCGGTTTCCGGATGACGGGAAGGTGGCTCGATAATCGACCGAATTTATTTATGATTTTAGCGTTACTCCGTGCCATCCCGGAGGGCGGCCGGCAAGTTTTCGGCTATAATATAACTACAATTTAGCTATAAAGTAGCCACGGAAAAAGTTTATAGAAAGTTCCCCGGTATTTGTCAAGAAAAAAATCATCGGATGAAAAGTGCGTCATTCAGGACGCTACGCGGACTTTTTCGACCGCCGGACCAGCGCAGGCAGTCCCCGGCCCGGTCGTCATTCTCTGCTCAGGCGCGGACCAATCCGGACAAAAAGAGACATTCGAAATTTTGAAAAAGAGTTTGATTTCGTTTTGAAATATGATAGATTTTTGCATAACCTGAAAAGGAGAATAGGGGAGGAGGTGAAATTATGTCATATGACTGGGGACCCTATTTCATTGTTCCGTCGAAGGCTATAAAGGAGTAGTCCGGGCATGTTCAGCTTCGGGAGCAACTCGATGAAAACTTATTGGCAAAGGAATTGCGGGAACTAAATATTTCCGGTTCGATCCTAAAGATCGCGAACCCCTGGTATTTCCGAAAGAAGGGTGAAGACACATGGGTTAAGATCGGGGAATCAGAAGCAATCGCGGACAACTTCCCGGTGTCCTGGGACACAACTCATTTGGACAATGGTGAGTATGAGGTGTTGGGACTCATGCATGTGTTCGTGAAGGATGCTGATACGGAGCATGCGATTGCAAGGCAGAATATAGTGGATATTACCGTAAAGAATTGAAGAGCGGGAAACAGTATGGCGTGAAAGACCATTTTATACGCCAGATTGTACCAACCTAGATTCAATTAACGCGTGATGAATTGCGCGGAGATAGAATCTCCTCGACGCAATAGATAACAAATTAAGCAGAATACCGGGTCGATTGGGAAAAAGCTTGACATTTACATTTCATTGCTTATTTTAGATTTTCGGTGCCGTTGAAGCTGAGCTGATTTATCTGACCTGATATTTTGCACCATCCGGGGTGGCTTTTCGAAGCCACCCCTTTTTATTTAGGGATAGAGGGCGATTACAAAAAATTAACGGAAGCCCTGCAATCGCCCATCCGGAATTTGGTATTAAATAATTCCCATTCCGTGCAATACGGATAACATAATTGCTGCCGCCATAACCGATCCCACCTGACCGCCGGTGTTGGCGCCGACCGCATGCATGAGCAGAAAATTGAGTTTGTTGTATTTTTGTCCTTCCTTCTGAACGACGCGTGCCGCCATGGGATAAGCGGAAATGCCTGCGGCCCCGATCAGGGGATTGATCTTTCCGCCCGTCAATAAATACATGAGTTTTCCGAACAGAACGCCGCAGACCGTATCGAGACAGATGGCAAGCAATCCGAAACCCAGGATGAGAAGTGTCTGACCGGTCAAAAAGATCTTGCCATCCATGGTGGCGCCGATGGAAATCCCGAGGAAAAGGGTTACCACATTGGCGATTTCATTCTCGGAGGCCTGGGTAAGCCGGCTGACGACGGCGCACTCTTTCAGCAGATTGCCGAGCATGATCGTTCCGATCAGCGGCAGCCCTTTGGGGGCAATCAGTCCTCCGACGACTGTCACCGCAATCGGAAAGACGATTTTGGCAGTCCTCGAGACCGGCTTGGTCGCGGGTTCCATTACCAGCGTTCGTTCTTTTTGCGATGTCAACAGTTTCATTATCGGGGGCTGTATCACCGGCACAAGGCTCATGTAGGAATAGGCCGCCACCGAAACGGCGCCCAGCAGATGGGGGGCGTATTTGGAAGTGACATAAATTGCGGTCGGACCGTCGCAGGCGCCGATGATGCCTATAGCGACGGCATCCAGTTTGGGAAAGCCGAAGATCAGCGCAAGCCCGATGGTCAAAAAAATGCCAAACTGCCCGGCAGCACCGAGAAGAAATATCTTGGGGTTTTCGAGAAGGGGACCAAAATCGGTCATCGCACCGATTCCGATAAAGATCAAAAGCGGAAACAGTTCATTGGCGATGCCCATGTTGTAGATTGTTCTCAGAAACCCCTCAGATCCCATTAAATCCGCCAGAGGAACATTGATGAGGATGGCTCCGAATCCGATCGGAACCAACAGCAGAGGCTCCACGTCCTTTTTGATCCCCAGGTAAAGAAGAAGACATCCGACTGCAATCATCACAAGATTCGACCAATGCAGGTTGACAAAGCCGGTCCCTAGCCCACCCAATCCATTCACAATTGCTTCAATCATAATTTTCCCTCGCTCAATCTAAAATGTTATTTGTCTTTTTCTTCCCTAAAGGGGAATAACATTTTCAAGAGATTCATCAGAATCGCAAACAGCGATAGCACCAACAAGGTACCGCCCATACCGATAACAATCATTGTCATCCCGAATGTTAGATTATCCATACAATCCTCCACATAGTAGATAATAGATTAAAAATGATGCTACGGATTAAAAAGACTTATAGAATTCATACGCATAGCTTTTCAATTTAAAAGTTTCAATAGGAAAAATGGGCTCCATGTCGATTTTTTTGCCCGCATTTAGTTTGGACACGGTAATCGCCTGATTTTCAAATTCTTATCAAACAGCCCAATTTTTTTATTTTATGAGAGAAATTCAAATGGTGCTTGTCAAGATGGACATCCATTAATTTATTGATTTCTTTATATCTTACCAATGGGGAATCTTAATAAACTTCACCATCTCTATCCGGAATGCTGCGTCTATCTGTCAATGTTGAGCTTCAAGCAGGATTGGTCTGATATTTTACCGAAACTTTTAAAATAGTAAAGAACCCGTTTTGCAGCACCTCTTGTTAGAGATCTACCAATCGATGATGATGGAACAACACCTGATTTTAACAGGTGTGAAAGGCATGGCACTCAGCCAGTCTTCTGAAAAATAGGACTAATAATGACGGCACTAACATTCCAAATTTCTTTTAATTTACTGACCTCTTCCTTAAAAAATGTTACAGATACCGGGGGCAGGTCACCGAGTTATGAATAGAAAAACGGTTGTCGTTCAACTTGCTTGACAGCAACCTTCAAAACACGGCACGATATTACCGCAAGATCTCCGAGCCCAGATTCATTATCACTGGGCACCGTGCAGCGACTCCTTGGCAGACGAAAGGTGATGCCGTTGGGCATGAAGACTACAACGAAAGCGTCCAAAGTCGAAGGCAACAACTCTGTTCACGGTGGTAGTTCCCAAGATGCAGACGCTATTCGTTGTGTTGTACAGCGCCTTTTCACCTTGGACTTCGTCTCATCGACGCTGGCCAACTTTGCCAATACACTCGGCCTATCGATGTTGATGGCCACGCTTCCCCTTTACGTCATATCCATGGGAGGAAATAAGACTGATGCAGGTATCGTAGCCGGTGCCGCCCAATTAACTGCCATACTCTTCCGTCCTTTTATGGGTTGGTTGACTGATGCCTGGCGTCGCCGTCCCATGGTCTTGATTGGAACATCCTGCTATAGTGTAGCAAGCATGGTCTACTTACTGGCCGGTTCAATACCGTTCCTCATGCTCGGGCGAATCATACACGGCTTGGGGTTGAGTTGTTACACCACGGCAGCCAATGTCTACGTAGCCGATATTGCTCCTACCAACCGGCGGGCCGAAGCCATGGGGCTTTTCTCCGCTGCGCAAGCCATCGGTTTGATCGTTGGCCCTGTCATCGGCTTTTTTATCATCCACGCGACTGGTTTCCAGCACCTGTTCTACTTCACGGGTGCATTAGCCTTTACGGCCTTTCTGATTTCGCTCTTCCCACGTGAGAGACGACAGGTCAAGACGATCAAACGCCATACTTGGTCGCCGCGCACTGGCATCGTGGCTACCGACGCCATTCCAATGGCTTGGATTGTGCTCTGCATGGGAATGGGTCTTGGGGCGGTCAATGCGTTCATCGCGATCTTCGCACAACCTCGCGGCCTAGCCAACCCCGGTTTCTACTTTATGGTTCAGTCTGTCGCCTTGCTCATCTCAAGGACTTTCGCCGGCCGTATATCCGACCGGTGCGGCCGTGCCGCCACCATCATCCCGGGCATCATCCTCATGACCATCGCTCTATCGATTTTGCCTGTGGCTCATGGCTACTATTTGTTTTTAATCACGGCGTCGCTCTTTGGCTTTGGATTTGGTACAGCACAGCCATCGGTCATGGCGTTGCTCATTGACCGCGTTCGCTTGGAGCACCGAGGCCTGGCCACAGGCACCTACTTCATTGGATTCGATCTCGGTCTCGCCATTGGCGCCATCCTGCTAGGTTTGGTGAGCCAACACTGGGGCTTCGGCGTGATGTGGCCGGTGGCGGCCACGCTTACACTGCTCAGCCTAGCAGGCCTCCTGCTGGACCGTCGGCGTGTGGTACGTCCTTAGCCCGCAATTACTGTTTGACATTGAACGCCCGCTATAGGTTACCGCTTGCACGAGGTTTTTACTAAGTGTAATCATGAAATAAAATTGCTTGTGAGTTTTGGATTGCGAAACGCAATATAAAAAATAGCTGAATGATAGATTTCGGCTATCTATACGTAACAAACGCTGATATTTCCATTAATTTAAATTAGTTATAGCCTACTTGTGGAACACGGTTTTTGTTCTGTCAAGTAAAATTATTGTTCACAGCAGTTCTTTTCATCACCTCCTCCATGGCGTTAAAGTAGTCTCGCTCCACTTTCAGGTTGCTCACCTGGCTATAGCGCTGGGTGGATTAGAGTCAATTATGGTGAAATCGCGATTCTAACTAATTCTGAGATTTGAGACACTTTTTGGATCTTCAATTCTTAGGATTAGACCAAAAATCTTCTATTTTTAGGTGGGTTTTGAGAGGGTAAGGTCTGATAATTTATTTTTTTATGTAAACTATTAGCGATTTGCAGGTTGTCTATAGTCGGCGATCGTCGGTAATTATATTTAAGCCTAATCTTTCCCAATAAAATCTTCATAATATCTTAGAATAATTTACTTTATTTATTTCGCCTGAGCATAAATTTAGCAAATGAAATTTGTTTAATTTATTAAAGTTGCATTATAAAAAATAATTCAATTTTATTCTAACATTCTGTTTTTTATATAAATTTCTCAATTTTTCCCTTGACACTTAAAATCTTATTTATATAAAGAAACATTGTTAAATAGAAAATCAGTGAAATTGAATCATTTCCCCGTTTTCTGACGCGTAGGAGGTAAAAATGCTTTAAGGCATTTAAATCTTCGCTGATTGTTTGAAAATGGTTTTTTTTGAATAATTTCTCAATATTTAAAATCTGAGATCTCGGCGCTAAATCTTCTCTTCTATCGAACGCGCACCTGAATAAAATTGTTGGCCAATTAATTCACGATCTCCGCTTCTACCTGAGCCGGCAATACATTTAGCGCTAATTTAAGGTATTACGCTATGTGAATTGAAATACAACTTATTTGCTTTGAAATTTGGCACTAAAATAATAATCAATATCTATTTAAATCAATTTAATGGCTGGGTCCGACTCTAGAAAACTACTCATCTGGTAAAATCCGATATGTCGATTGTCAGAGCATTCATCTCTATTCATAAGCGCCTTGAAGGTCGCGTGGCAATCCCCATTGCGATTGCAATGGTATTTATGCTTCCCGCTGGCTGTTCGGGCCAGGGGAGCAGCACCCGCCAGACAACGGTGATTCAGGATGCCCTTAAGTTAGAAGTGATTGAATCCATTGAGCTGAAGCGGCGAAATTGGGAAAACCACGGCACCAACGTGAATATTGCTCAGGACGGATCGTTTACCGTAACAGCCATATATTTGGGGCGTTCAAAGATCGTGAGAGAGGGCCGGCTGCAGGCGGGTCAGCTGGAAATGTTGCGCCGGCAAATCGAGAAGGCCGGGTTTTTCAATCTACCGGGTGAATTTAAAGCACCGTTCAAAACCAAGTTTAAGTGGTGGGGCTACGATTTGACGATCAAAGCTGATCAAGCATCAAAAGCGGTTCGGTTTCATTCGGAGGACGAAACTGTTCCGGAATCGCTAAACCAACTGGTGGAGGTGATTTTAAATCTGACGAAGTAATCTGAATGCAAAATCTATTTTTGAGAAGGGAGATGCCAACGATGAACGATTTTCGCCGTAAACAGAAGGTTTATGTCTTGATCCCGGGGATGTTAATCTCTATCGTGATTGCGCTGAGTCTGGTTGCCGGTTCGGTGCTGGCATTGGAGCCCCCGCCGAGCGGAGAGGTCCAGGCGCTGCGGGCGACCGGTGCGATGAACAAGCGACTCGAGTTTGTGCGCCAGATCGGCAACCACCGGGTTGACCCCTTTCTTTTAAAGCGGGCTATCAACAAAACGACACGCAAGATGCTCGAAGCCGAAGGCAAAACATCTGCAGAAATAGATGCAATGGCGCCCTTAATGGCGCCGCCGCCAAACTGGCAGGGAATGCCGTCCACTGGAAATGTCAGGATCCTCGCCATCCTGATCGAGTTTCAGGATCATGCCCATACGAACAACCAGCTCCTTATTCATAACAGTCTGTTCGGGGTGGGCAATCCCCTGGCCACACCCTATGATAGTCTGGCCAGGTATTACGATCGCGCTTCATACAGCCAGCTGGATCTGAGTAACGGGAACACCCTGGGATGGTATCAGACAGCTTACGATCGGTCCGCGGTGACCCAGAGCTACCTGGGACGGGAGGCTTTGCTCAAGGAGGTTCTCAATCATTACGATGGCCAGGGACATGACTTCAGCCAGTACGATAATGACGGCGACGGCACCATTGACTATTTCCTTGTCATCTGGGCCGGTCCGGATAACGGCTGGGGCAGCTTCTGGTGGGGGTACCAGACGAGGTTCAGCGATTCTTCCTACACTCTGGACGGCGTGCGGTTAGGCAAGTATTCCTGGCAATGGGAAGGGCGGCCGGTGGGGTCGGTCTTCACCCCGCTGGTCGTTATTCACGAAACCGGGCATGCATTGGGAATCCCCGATTACTATGATTATGACGATTCTGTGGGACCCGATGGCGGCGTCGGGGACCTGGATATGATGGACGCCAACAGAGGCGATCACAATTGTTTCAGCAAATGGATGCTCGAGTGGATTACGCCGACGGCCATTTCAGTCGGGAACCAGACCGTGACGCTGAGCGCCTCGGGGACATCTCAGGACTGTGTCCTCATTTCCCCTGGAATTACGACGGGGGATTTATTCAGCGAATATTTTCTCGCCCAGAACAGGCACCGGGTCGGCAATGACGATACCACCCAGATGCCCGGCGATGGTATGATGATCTGGCATGTCGATGCCCAACTCACCGCGTCGGGACAGGATTTTCTATACGACAACTCTTTCACCGCCCATAAGCTCCTGAGACTGATGGAGGCGGACGGACTCGAAGAGATCGAAACCGGAAACGGGGCCGGGGATGCCGGCGACTACTATAAGCAAGGCGATGCGTTCGGGGTTTGCACGACACCGTCCAGTAAAAAATACGATGGAACGGATTCCGGTGTGGAAATTAACAATATTTCCGCTCCGGGGCTGCAGATGACCGCCAATTTCAGTGTCGCTCCGGCAGCCGCAGCCGATTATACCATCACCAGTTTGACGCTTAATCCGAGCTCGGCCGACCCCGGCGATCAGGTGACCGTGACCTACACGGCCAAAAACATCGGCGGTAATCCTTCGGCCTGCATCAGTATGGCCATATTTCTATCGGAGGACGCGACCATCACCACCGCCGACACCCAGCTGGATTCCTGGGGATTGCCGGCCTGCAATCTGGGGGCCTGTGATTCGGTTACCCAAAACCGGACTGTCACCATCCCCAACAATACCGATGATGGATCTTATTATATCGGCATCATTGCAGATGCCAACGATTATGAAGCCGAAGCCGACGAGACCAACAACATCGAAGCCAGGGAGATCAGAATCGGTGAGGATGACGGTGGCTGGTTGGGTTCCTTCTACAGCCAGGTGGTGAATCCCGTGCAGCTGGCGCTGCTCAGAAATTACCGCGATTCCCATCTGAAAAATAGCGAAAAGGGGGCGCGCTATACCAAAAAACTATATGAGAATTCACACGAAGCCCTTGCAGTTCTGATAAAGAATCCGGAATTGATTGCGGAAGCCCGGGATCTGCTGCAGGAGAACATGACGGCTATTGAGCAGTTGATGGATGGTGGGCAGCCGCATCTCAAGAATGTGGAAGAAATCATCGCTTACCTGGATGCCTTTGGGGAAAAAGCACCGGAAGAGCTCCGGGAACTTGCCCAAATGGTCAAGAACGACATGATTGAACAGCGTGACAAAAATAAGCCGTTTCTCGGATTCAAGATAAAGTAAGCGCACCGCAGGAGCGCGGCGGTTCATGGCGTAATCAAAAAGGGGATGTCGCCGTTGCGGCACCCCTTTTTATTTCGGAGGTAGAGCGACGGTCAAAAAAACGGATTAAACCGCACTTTTTAGGAAGCCTGCAAAGTGGGGGGGGGCGATCGATATGGCTGACCGGGGGGGGGTGCGGTGGAAAGCCCATCCGTTGAAGCGCGCTGCTGACTGTAATTCTTTGAGTAGGCATTTCCGATTCGGGTCACGAGCATAAAAGCCACAATATTCAGCACCACATCGAATCCATCACTCGCAATATAGGACATGGTGGATGAACTGTATTCACTTACACTCTCAGCTCCCCAGAAAGCTTTGATCGCCAATTCATCCAAGAAGTTTGATATAAGCCAGAAAACCCACCATACGCTTAAAATTGAGTACGTGGCGAATTGGTTTTTATGGCTTGTTTCCCAGATTTCTTTCATCGCCTGGTAAGGCTTGAACAAGCAAGCGATCGGTATGAAGTACCACCCCACAGACCAGCCCGGTGTAAAACTCAGCGGTTGTCCTGAGAGGGCACCCAGGTTCATATTCGTCCTGTAGATCCAGCGCAGAAAGGTGATACCCAGAATGATAAAAAGAACGAGTTGTATAAAGCCTACAATGGCCGTCACCACTTCTGATAGGAGAATGTTCTCATTTATATCAAAGCCAACCGGTAAATCCATGTACGTATGGTATTCATATATTCCGGCGAAGACGGCTGCCGCTGTGACAGCGATGTTCATCATCAAAAGTACGCGCAGCGCCCTGGTGAGCCCGGCAAGCGGCTTCAGACCCGTCTCTTTTTCCCTTTCATCGACCGGTATAGTAACAGGGATAGGGATTTCAGGCAGCGGTTCAGGCGTCGACCTGCGCTGCACCCGAAATTTGTTTCCGCATCTTTTACAGGTTGCCATCACGCCCGGGGCAGGGATTTTTGATGCCGTGATGTTATAAGTCGTATTGCACTTACTGCACGTTATCACCATATCAGCCTCTCAACTTTTTAATTCGCTTTTCACGCCGCTGACATTCCGGACAATTGCCTGATGTCATCGGTCCTTCTGCCAGACATGAAGGTTTGATGCTGCACATGCTGTGAGAGATTGTAAAGACCGCAGTCAACAATGAGCGCATTCAGAAAAGAATATATTTATGCATGTACCGGTTATTTCGGCAATTAATCAAATTTTGTTAAGCTTTTTCTAATATTATCAATAAAATAAATAAGATTGATTGCATGTGATTCGGAAAATTTGTAGAATTCAGGATAGAACCACGGCAATAGCTTAAAACAAAAGCCGAAAAGCCTGGGATGGAGATAGATGGATAAGTTTAAGTAGGCAAGAGATATGCAGCATAAAAAAGCGTTTCCAGAAATATTCTGGAACCGCATATAGCCGGGAAGCTAGAGGCGATTCGCGCGTGGCATTTTAAGGGGCTACTGAGTTATTCGTTGCTTCCGGCGTAACCTCGATTTCGGTCAGAAGACTCAGTTTCGCACAAAATTTTCTTCATTCAATTTCCGATTCATCCATAAAAAAGGGGCATGAGATGCCCCTTTAGTTCTACCGGTAATACTAGCAAATGATTATCTTATTCGGGGGCCAGTGATGTGATGACTCCCTTGCTATCGCATTCCACGTTGATGGAATCACCTTGTTTTAAATTCTTTAGGCTTTCCATGTTTATATCTGGACCTGCTTTCAGCTTTTTTACATCACCGGTATCATCCTTTATTGTCAACTCACCGGTAGCGGGATTGAAGTAATCCACTGTTCCGGTAATTTTTTGCATCTCATCGGCGAATACCGCTGCAACCGCGATAAAAGAGAATACAAAAAGCGCCATGACCAGCATTGATATAGATTTTTTAAACATTTTTTAACTCCTTAGGGTTTCTAATGAATTTTGTTTGTTTTGATTCGCTTATCCGTGACAATCTACTTCAGACCAATTCTTAGTTTCTCCTTTTTTTACACCTCCTTTTCCCGTAGCTAGGCTTGCAATTCCTTGCCCGCGTTTTATTGACCTTGCAAACGGCATACCAAAACGATCAGTTTCAATATCTCTTTGATATTCAACAATTTTTTTGCTTGAAGCAACTTTTGGCATCTTAGTTGTGTATGATTTACGTTACACAAGCGAAAAGGCAAAAGAATGAATTAAAGGTGTAAGTAACCGAGTATTCTATGTTTAATAAACGTGTAAGGTTTTTTTCACGGGGATACAAAATCATACTCCAATCAAGCACCGCGGAGAATATTTTAAAGATAGACATTCTTTAGTTTCCAGTTATAGGAGAAAAAGCCTTTGCCGGCTTAAGCCGGAAAACGACAAATCATTTTTAAGCCACCCGGCATCAGTCGCGCGTTAGAGGGAATAGAATTAAAGCAGAAGGGCTATCTGGTGTGTGAAAGCGTTTACGACAATCGCATATAATGCAAAAGCGACTTCAGCAAGATGCTGAAATCGCTTTTGATATTATATGGTTGGTGCCGAAGGCCGGACTTGCGAAATTAATAATGATAACAAATACTTAATAAAATCAATGCTAGTTTAAGCGACATTAAGCGAGTTTTTGTACAGTCCTGGCTGCATATTCGCATATCAGCTGTATATGAATCCAATATCCCTTAAAACGAGCATTCCCCCCCCCATATGCCAGTTCTAAGCCAAATCGACTTTATTTTTAACCCCTTTTCCGTATTATCAATTACTTTCTGGGGGTCGACCCCCTTAGACCCTTCGCCCCTTCGAAAATAAAATTTTGGATCTGATGCTCTGATCATTTCGAAGATTTGCATTGTAGGGGCAATAGATTATGGAGTCTCCAAACATTGCTGCTGCTTGAGCTTTTAATTGATAATAAGTCCTCCATCTATGGTCAACGTTATGCCATTTACGAAGTCAGATTCATCCGAAGCCAAGTAAACTGCCCCCGGAGCTATATCCGAAACTTCGCCAACCCTACCGTAGGGCGTTTGATCGACGCGGCTTTTTAAGTATGCAGGTTCACTTAAGAGGTGAGCATTCAACGGTGTTCTTACATCACCAGGTCCTATAGCATTCACATTTATTTTCTTGGGAGCTAATTCCATGGCCAGTGCCTTGGTTAAGCCCATAATCGCTCCTTTAGAAGCGCAGTAAGCAGCCGCATTGGGAAAGCCAATTTGGCCTGCAATAGAAGCAATGTTTATGACCTTTCCCTTTCCCTTTTTGATCATTTCTGGTAAAGCTCGCTGGATACATAAAAATGTTCCCTTGACATTAATAGCCATCGTATCATCCCAGATTTGCTCCGAATGGTGCTCTACGTCAGCGCTAATTAAAATACCCGCATTATTGACCAGTATATCAAGCTTGCCGTAAGTATTTACAGTTGTTGTTACTATCCTATCCACATCAGCCATCTTGGAGACATCCCCCCCAACGGCCAGCGCTTCTCCTCCCGCCTCACGAATCCCTTTTACAACTTCCTCTATTGGTTCCAATCTTCTCGCAACGACAGTAACCTTTGCCCCTTCTTTGGCAAATTCCATAGCAATGGCCCGTCCGATGCCCTGTCCTCCCCCTGTGACGATGGCGACCTTATCTTTCAGTCTCATAACTAACCTCCCTCAAAATAAAATTATTGTCCTTCAATTATATTGATACAATATTTTCTTCAGCAACCCTTTTTGTTGAGTCGATGAGTATTGAACGAGCTTCATCCACTGCAACGCTTTTAAACCTAATTTTTTCTTGCAGTCTTACCTGGGCCATCCTATCCATATCCGCGCTTATTAAGCAGGCGATTTTGACATAACCACCCATCGTAACCCCGTCTGGCCCCAAGCATATAGGTTCTTTACCTGCGGGAATCTGTATCGCCCCTATTGCGTTTCCATCATCTACTATATTAGAGGGATCAGAGCCCGCATCCTTTGATTGCTCACGTTCTTTGAAGAATAGTTGCGGGCCTTCAAAACGATATCCAACACGATTGGAATTAATTGAAACGCCGTAAGATGATCCAAGAAACATTTTTATACTTTCTTCTTTAACATGGTCATCCTGTGGGCCAAGGATAACCCGAAGTTCTTTCTCTCTACCTGGCTTGGGGAGTATGTCTTCTTTAACTTTTCTGCCTAATATAGATTCCAGAGGATCATTAGGTGTTCCTGCTTCCAAGATATCTCCTTTTTTTAGTATTCGGCCTTTATATCCTCCCAACCCGCCTAGCGTATAAGTAGACTTTGATCCTAAAACCTCAGGCACATCAATTCCTCCAGATACCATCAAATAGCCGCGCCAACCAATATGAGCTTGACTCATTGACAGGATATCTCCTTTTCTTGCATGGCATGTTTGCCAGAGTGAAACTAAATTACCATTAATTTTGGCTCCAAAATCACCACCTGTAAGCGTAAAAACGACTTCGTCTAAAAACCGAAGAATCATGCCAGTGGCTGTCATTTCAATTCCGGCTGAATCCAAAGGATTCAATACGAGCAGATTGCCCATACGTAATGCAAACCGATCCATAGCCCCTGAGGGAGGTATGCCGCTGGCAAAGTAGCCAGTTCTATTCAGTGCTTGGACTGTGCTAAACACACCTGGATTTATTATTTCAAAGATTGGATTCCCCACACTTTCCTCCTATATGGTAAACGTTTCTTCCCTGATTTTATATTGATAGCTATATTCACATACTTGCTGTCGAATATCATCAAATTCATCGTCCGAAACTGGCACAAATTTTATACGATCACCAATTCGCAGTAAAACCGGAGTGGAGTCAAATGCATCTAAACTTTGATACCGATCGTAAATTGGCACTGGTGTCAGACCCATCATCTGATATCCCCCCGGGCTTACAACAGGGTAAATCGCCGTAATACTCCCTCCAAGTGCTATGGTGCCTTTTGGCGTATATAAACGCGGTGATAGATATTTACGTACTGACAGTAACACAGGCGGGTCCAGCTGCATTAATTGGGGTGAACCGGGGGTAAAACCAACCATTCCAACCCAATGGATAGTTTCTGAATGAATCCGGATAACTTCTTCGCTTGATAGTTTGTTTTCCTCAGCGATAAAATCGAGATCCGGTGCATATTTCCCACCATACTTTACTGGCAGCTCGATTAGTCTTGAGGGAGTTTCTCGCACCTCCGGTATTTCTTCAACTACGCTCTTTATCTTCTCTATTAATATTTTAGTAGATATTTTAAGCGAATTATAATGAACCAGCATTGAACGCCATCCAGGGAATGTCTCAATGACGGACTCAATGCCAGCTTGTTTAATTGCACGATCAAACGCAATTACCTTGAAATTGGCCTCTAAGGTCATCTCATCTCCGATTTCTACCGTAAGATATTGATCACCCGAGAATAGATAACGAGGGGATTTATAAATCATAGTAATATTCCTCCAAAGCAGAGATTTTTTTAGAGATGTATCTCCATAGGGGCTATTCTTATGTCATTCTTCTCTAACTCTTTTCTTATTGCTTGCACAATTTCAGGACTTTGCGGATTATCGCCGTGCAAACAGATACTCGATCCTTTGACCTCTATCTCCTCGCCATATATAGTCTGTACTTTTCCTTCTAAAACCATTTTGACTACTTTTTCCACTGTTTCTTGTACATCGACTTTACCATGTACCTTTTTAATTGTTGTTGTACCGTCCGGCAAATAATCAAGATCACCGTATAGTTCCCCAATTACTCTAATTCCCATGGATTTAGCCATCTCAAATGGCATTGTATTGTATAAAGCCAGGAAAATCGGCTGCGGCTTAAAGACTTGTATTGCCTCTAAAACACCTTTTGTCAGGTCCTCGTTCTTCCAGAGCATTTGGTAAAACTCCCCATGGGGCTTTACGTGCTGCAATTTAATCTCAGAGGCTTCACAGAAAGCTTTTAAGGCTCCTACCTGATATAGAATGTAATCCGTGGCCTCTTGCTGGCTAATTTCCATTTTTCTTCGGCCAAACCCAATAAGGTCCGGATATCCTGGATGGGCTCCTACAGCCACCCCATATTTTTTTGCTAAGGTAACTGTTTCTCTCATAACATGAGGATCGCCCGCGTGGAATCCACATCCCATGCTAATGGAAGTTACATGTTTTATCATCTCTTGGTCGTTACCTATTTTGTAAATTCCAAAACTTTCTCCCATGTCACAATTTAAATCGATTGCTTTACCCATAATGATTCTCCTTTCCCCTCGAGGATCATTTATTAAAAACCTTCTATCCTATAAACCCATCTGCTTTTCTTCCGCAGATATACATTCTCCAAGAATTTTTATCGCTTCGTCAATCTCTTCCTGCTGAATGGTCAGCGCAGGAGCGAACTCAAGGGCCTGTCGCACAGGTGCCAGTTTTATGATGAGTCCTTTTTTCTTGGCGCGTTCAGTCATGTTGACAAGGTGTTCCGCCGGCAGCGGTGCACGGGTTTTCTTATCAACCGTAAAATCGATAGCTGTCCACATCCCTGTTCCTCTGATCTCACCCACTATGGAATGGCGTTCCAGCTCCAGTAAACCTTCCAGAAAATATTTCCCCAGATTCTCAGAGGCTTCCACCAGATTTTCTCTTTGTAAAATCTCAATGGTTTTCAAGCCGGCTGCACAGGAAACCGGGTGATTTCCGTAGGTATGCAAATGGTTGAACACTTCGATGGGCTCCATAACCGCATCGCTGACTCCTACGGCGCCCAGCGGAATATAGCCGCTGGTTATCCCTTTTGCCATGGTCATAATATCGGGTTGGACATCGAAGTGCTCGGTGGCAAACATCTTTCCGGTACGGCCGAATCCGCAAATGACTTCATCAATAATCAGCAGTATTCCAAATTTATCGCAAATTTCTCGAATAATGGGCCAATATTCTTTGGGGGGAGCAAGCGCGCCAAAACCCTGCTGGATGGGCTCTCCGATAACAGCCGAAAAGAGTTCCGGGCCCTCAAACTCGATGATGTGTTCGATGTTGCGTGCACAGACAATGTCGCAATCCGGATAGGTTAGATCATAAGGACAGCGATAACAGTAGGGAGATTCGGCAAAGACACTACCCGGAGCCAAGGGCTCCATCATTTGTCGCATCGGTGCCACAGAACCTAAGGCCCGCACGCCAATCCCATTGACACCGTGATAGGCGCCTTTTCGGGAAAGAACTTTATAGCGCCCCTTATCACCCTTAAAATAATGATAATGCTTGGCAAGCTTCATAGCGCTTTCCACAGCCTCTGATCCGCCACATTCAAAAGTGAACCGATTAATGGCACCGGGCGTAATTTCAGAGAGAACTTCCGCAAGTTTTATGGCCGGCTCGTTGGCAAACATCAACGGGGTAAAATAGGCAAGCTCCATCAATTGATCGTAGATGGCTTGTGCTAATTCCGTATTTCCATATCCTAAATGAACAGGGCGTGTCACCCCGGCAACCAGATCGATATATTTCTTGCCTTCAGAATCAAATACATGAACGCCTTCACCCCTGGAAATTACGGGGATGCCTTTTTCAACTTCAGTTTTAGGGGTCAGATGTAAAATTAAATGTGATGATTGATCCATTTTTCCTCCTTTTTTAATGCCCCCGGCAATTAACCAAGAAGTCCGTGTATTCTTATTTATCTCTCAATAAAAAATTGTTTAACTTTCCGATATTATTTATAATACAGATCGGAAGGTCAAGAGCTGAAATTAGCATGCCAGTATCAATAAGCGCAAGAGAAAAATTGCGGGAATAAAGTGTCTTTGGGGTCGGACCAAGGAAACCATCTGGAAATAAAATGAATCCAATTTTCAGTTTCCGAAGGATAAGATGAGCTAACACCTAATTTGAATAAAAAAAGCGGTTCCAGGAATTATCTGGTATCGCTTAAATATTATGATGGTGCCGAAGGCCGGAATTGAAAAATAAATAATGATATCAAGTATTTAATAAAATTAAAGCTAGTTTAAGCGACATTAAGCGAGTTTTTGTACCGTCCTGGCTGCATATTCGCATATCAGCTGTATATGAATCCAATATCCCTTAAAACGAGCGTTTCCCCCCCCCATATGCCAGTTCTAAGCCAAATCGACTTTATAAGTGGCTTTTTTCAAAAATTATCAGATACTTACTAAAGATCAACCTCCTTATTTGTTTCAAAATAGCATACATTAATTTGAAAATTTCGCCGATACTTGGTATGTATTATTAAATAGCGCGTTGTTAATCTTATGTTGGAATTGGGCCTTGCGCGTCAATATGATCCGGTTTTGCTGAGAGATGGTTTTCAATTTTTCTTTATCAAACAAGATAGTTTATATACCCCCGTGCCGACCTAGTGAGCTGTCACCCTTGTCCAACAGGCTTCATCTCATAATTCTGTTGATATTCATCTTATCTTTCCATGGCTGTGCTGATATGAGGGAAGTTGTTAAATCTCTGCCGCTTCATATCCACCCAGAGGAAGAGATCGAACGAAATGATTTTTATGTTGCAAAAGAAGATGACGTCATTGGCCGGTTGGCGGTCATCAAACTTGAAAAGGGGGACACGCTGCCGGATATTGCGAGACACTTCAGCCTGGGAATCAATACAGTCAGTTCAGCTAATCCGGGGATAGATACATGGGTGCCTGAGGCTGGAGGGCGCCTCCTGCTGCCGCTGAGTTTTATCCTGCCAGACACCCGTAGAAAAGGTATCGTGATCAACTTGGCTGCTATGAGGCTCTTTTATTTTAAAAAAGATGGTAAGCTATTGACCGTGTCGACCTACCCAGTCGGTATCGGTACCACAGAGCAGCCCACCCCCATCGGTCGAATGTATATAACACGCAAGAAGTTCCGGCCGACCTGGTATGTGCCCGCTGTGATTGCTAAAGATCATCGCAAAAAAAAAGATTTTCTACCGGCGAAAGTACCACCGGGGCCTCTAAATCCATTGGGAGAATACGCTCTCTATTTAAGCAAGTCAGGCTATTTGGTCCATGGTACGAATAAACCGGCCAGTATCGGTCTCAGGGCAACCTATGGCTGCATAAGACTCTATCCGGAAGACATAAAGAGATTTTACGAAAACACCCCGCTAAAAACACCTGTACGCATTATTAACCAGCCATATTTAGTAGGCCAGCGTGATGGAATAATTTACGTAGAAGCGCATAAGCCCTTTGAAGAATCAGGCACCGCTGAGTTGGAGAAGACATATGCAAAATTGAGAAATATTGAAAAGAAGTCAGGACACGCACTTGACTGGAAAAAGGTTGGGAAAGTAATAGGCGAGGCCCGCGGGTTCCCGGTTCCCATATTCGATATCCGCCATGGAAATGAAAAGAATGCTACGGAAACAATAAAACTTAAGCGCCCCGATAAATTGTATGGCAAACCGGAAATACCGGAACTCAAAACGGATGCGTGGTATGTTCTGGCTGCTACTTTGCGTGACAAGGTTGATGCTCTGAGGCTTGCGGCAATTATTAACCATCAGGGTCCACAAATTCCCGCAAGGGTGTTGTCAACGAGCGATCGCCACCGTGTTCTCACCGGACCTTTTAATAACAGGAGCGAGGCTGAAGAGGCGGCAAAACGTTTGAAAATTGATTTGGAAATAGACGGTATATTGGTTGAACCTATAATGGAGAGTTCGCCAATTGCGCCTTTTCTTTCACGTTCAAGCCGCTTAACTTATTGAAATATCTCTCTCCAGAGCCAGAACGACCCTGCATGGAGAAATCAAGAAATGGTTGTACTTCAACTCGAAAATAGGTACATTTTTTGCAAAAATTAAATAACCAACGTGGATATTTTTGTGAAGTAACACGAAATTTTACAGTCGCTGTTATGGTAAGGTAAACTGAACAGAAAGGAGGTGACGAAACTATGAAGAAGAGTCTTTTAGTGATTTCAATGATGCTTGCTCTCGCTATTGCTTTGGGAGGGTGCGCAACCAAAGGAGACCTCGAGGAGGTGCAGGCCCGGGAAAAGGCGATTGGCGTGAAAGCTGATCAGGCGGCTCAGGATGCGCAGGAGGCCAAGGCAGCGGCCGATGAGGCTGTGTTAAAGGCAAATGAAGCAGCGGCCCGCGCTGAAGAAGCTGCAAAAAGTGCAGAGGAAAGAGAGAGAATTGCAGCTGAAAAGGAGAGAATCGCAGAGGAAAAGGCGAGACTCGCAGAGGAAAAGGCAAGACTCGCAGAGGAAAAAGCAAAACAAGCTGAAGCTGCTTTCCAGAAATCAATGAAGAAGTAAATCGAAAGGAAGTGGCAAGGTTTTGAGACCCCCACTTCCTTCTATTTCCACCGTTTAGCATGGTACTTATTGCAGGTATATCTGGTAGAGGACTGGTTTGCGATTATCAGGCACATTATTAACAAGCACAAACACGTATACGGGTATGAGGCAGAGAGGAAAAGGCGTGTATCTTCGCCTTTTCTTCTTCTGCATCATGTTTACACCAATTTTTATATGCGGATGCAGTTCTTTTGATAAGGGATATCAGACCAGATCTATCTCCCGGGAGGCAAATGATTTTTTCAACCAGGGAAAATATGAGGCTTCTCTGAGCAAATACGAGCAAATTATTGAGAAAAATCCAGCAGTAGCGGACAGAGTTCTCTTCGAGATGGGTATTATTTATGTCTATCCGAAAAACGAACAAAAAGACTATCAGAAATCTCTCAAATGTTTTCAGAAAATCGTAAGGGATCACCCGGCTAGTGCATACAGGCGGGACAGCCAGATGATGATATTTCAAATCCATAATGTCATCAACAAGGATAAAATAATCGCTACGCAGCAAACACAGATTGAGACTTCCCGGCAAGGGGTTAAAAGCAGAGAGAATGAGATAATTGCACTGCAAGAAAAGATTGAAACGCTCGAAGAACAGATTGAAACACGCGAAGACATGATTGAAACGCTCGAACAAAAGATTGTATCGCTTGAACATAAAATTTTTGCACTCCGGACGGAACCGGCAGATAAAGTTCTGATAGAAAAGAAAGAGCGACGATTGACGCTACTCTCAAAGAGCGAGGTGATCAAAACGTACAAAATAGCCCTGGGGGGCGACCCGATTGGTCCGAAAGAAAGACAGGGCGATAACAAAACCCCGGAGGGAACCTACATAATCGATTCAAGAAACAACAACAGCGAATATCACCTGTCTCTTCATATTTCCTATCCTAACGAAAAAGACAAAATGCGAGCAAAAGAACTTGGTGTTTCTCCGGGCGGAAATATAATGATCCATGGCATCAAAAATGGTCTCGCGTGGGTGGGTGCATCTCAAGCAGAGGTTGACTGGACAAAAGGGTGTATTGCCGTTACAGACGAAGAGATGGAGGAAATTTACAGGTTGGTGCCAAATGGTACGATTGTTGAGATAAGGCCATAGAAAAACCGCACAACCTATCGTTCCACCGAATCGCACTGATAAAAAAACGGATTCGGCAAGTTGCTGAATCCGTTTTTTTCAATTTATAAGTGGTGCCGAAGGCCGGACTTGCCAGATAGTTAATGATTACAATAAGTTATTGATTTTAAAGTGAGTTTATGTGAGTTTAAACGAGTTTTTGAACGTTCCTGGCCGCATAATCGCATATTAATCGCATATTATTTCCGGCTCTGTTATAGATGATCAAGTAATGGCTTTGGCGATACTCTTTTTGTTAGCGCCCATCGCCAGCAACGATTTTACAAGAAGATCCACCGAGACAGTCGGATCTCCCTTTTCCATTTTGGCTACCCTTGACTGACTGGATTTCAACATTTTGGCTAACTGTGCCTGTGTCAAATTGCTTTTTTTGCGGCGATTTGCCAGAGCTTCGCTGAGGGCCAGTTTTAGCTCGATGTATTCCGATTCTTCTGGGCTCAGTCCAAGAAACTCTTCTACAGTTCCGACTTTATAGCCTTTAGTTTCTAAATCTTTCTTTTTTCTCTTATCCATTTTCTTTTTTCCATTCTTTGACATCTGCTTCATATCGTCTGATTCTTTGTTTGCAGATATCAATAATCGATTTTGGTGTTTTATTTGTCTTCTTTTCAAAAACCTCCAGGATCAAAATTGCATCGGTGTAGATTCGATAGAATATTCGCCATGTCAAATTTTCATCATTTATTCTTAGTTCATGACACCGGGGTCCCATTGACGGCATTGGACGTGATTGTGGTAAAGATAACTTTATGCCTTTTTGAACTTGCCTTAACAAATATCCCGCTTCGATTCGAGCATTTGCAGAAAATGGCGGGGTAGCGATCTCACCATGCATCCATACCAGCGGTTTATCTTGTGGGCTCATATAGTTGACAATATGTCATATCTGACATATTGTCAACACATTAATTTCTTTAGCATTATATTTTCTGTAGTTTTTATAACATTAAATAACATAATCACCTGTATTAAATATAAATATAGTAGATTTTCTTTTATGGAAGAAGTTTATAATTTGGCTTCTTGTGATATGTTTTGGATATCGCAGGTATTAGTGGGAGTTCAAAAGTACTGATATGTTGGAGATACATCAGCTTTTAAAACGGTTAGAAGACCAGTGGTATATCTCCAGCGACTTGTTATGTTTTTTCGTTTGCTAAATCCTGCGCCAC
>Ga0209536_100001045_pt1 | contig 45984 bp, 45 predicted proteins | sample DeeMarSeWOR28_12_FD_187461 | JGI IMG/M metagenome (GOLD analysis project Ga0209536, IMG submission 187461) | Marine sediment microbial communities from White Oak River estuary, North Carolina - WOR-2-8_12 (SPAdes) (version 2) | ecosystem: Environmental > Aquatic > Marine > Intertidal zone >...
AAACGATTATAAAGAATGCAATAAGCATCCCTAAGTATTGCATAGTACAACCACGACAAATTCTTTTTCTCTTAATATAATAAACATGAGAATTAAAATTTTCGCATAAAGGATGATGAGATAGACGATAAGGACCAAGGATTCGTCTTGAAAGGTTTTTGTGGGAAGTCATGGTTATTCACTTAAGAACGCAATAAATTCATCATTTTTTTTAGCTAAATTTAGTCGATCTAATTCAGAAAAGATAGGATTTTGTAATATTGGAGGCTTTGGTAGAATATCCCCTTGTTTAGCTGATTTTTGCCATAATTCTTTGCTCTTGTTTATTTCATCAGACAAGAAGTAAATGAAACATAATTGATAGGTATATTGTATTTCTCGTATTATATCGTTTAGTTTTTTAAAAATAGGGAGTAATTTTTCTTCAAGGACGGGGAAAGCTAACGAATTTTCTCCATCTTGGATTAAGATTGAAATATAATTATCCTCCAGAGTAATGAGTTCCTCATAGTCTCTGGATTTGAGAAATTGGCTATGAATTTGGTTTAATAAAGCCAGTGACTCATTATATTGTTTGAGATGTAAATGGGTTAGTCCAATATTTCCTTTTGTTGCGAGAATACTTCCCTTATCAGGTGGAGATGTTCTTTCAAGTGCTTTTAATACAAATTTAAAATGTGAAAGAGCCTTCAGGTATTTCTGTTGATTCAGAGCGACTCGTCCTAGATGATCGTGAGAAATAATTTCTCCTTTAATACTTCGATTTTCTAATACTCTAATTTTCTCATAAACTTCTGTAGCTTCCTCAGATTGGTTTTGAAGTGCATATAGTTCACCAAGCTCTAAAAGAATTGTTTCGTTTGATGGATCTAGATCACGAACCTTCTTTAAGGTATTAATAGCTTTTGGATAAGTGTGTTGCATCTTTTGAATACGAGCTTGAGTTATTAATGTCGTTTTTATTCCAATTTTGTGGTTTTGAGACTCATAAAGAGTTAATGCAGCTTGATTATGTTCTTCAGCTTTCCTTAAATCTCTCCTGAGATAGAAGGCTTCACTTAAATTTAAATTAACAGCTGCTAAGCTTGTTTTATCACCGAGTTGCTCAAATATACCATAAGCTTTTGTTAGATAGTCTATTGCGTTATCTATTTCGCCCTTTTGATATTCTAAAGAGCCTAGATTTAAATAAGAGCTAGCTATACTTCCATTATCTTTCTTATTAATTGCGAGTTTTAATGCCTTCTCATGATAACTTTTGGCTTTCTTAAATTCCTCTGTAAGGATATAAACATTACCAATATTATGATAGACTTTGGCCAAACCATAATCGTTTTTAGCTTCTTTAAACGCGTTCAATGCATTTGTATAGTGAGATAAGGCTTCTTCATATCTTTGATGAATCCGATAAATCTTCCCCAATAAATTTTCAACATTTCCCTCCAGAATAAAATTATTGGTCAACTGGATGCTGTTTAAAATATCTTCAGCTGTCTGAAGAGCCTTTGTGAACTCTCGATTCTCATAATACGCTTCAGCCAACTGATATTTTAAGAATAATTCTGCAAAAATGGAGGTAGGAGAACTAAGGGTATCAATTAAGAAATTAATTAAAGCAGAAAATTCTCCTCGTTCAGTAAATTCTTTAATCTGTCCATATATATTTAACATTTACTTCATAGTAATTTTATGGCAATAGAAATTAATAGTTTTCGCCATTAAAGTGTGAGAAAACCTCACATTACGTTTTTTAGATTGAAATTAAGAATAGTAATTATAGAGATCTAATTTAGTTCTAGATTTTAAAACAAATTAGTTAAGATTTTTGAGTAATTTTCCTAAGTGTTCAATTCCTTCACGTATCAGGTCTGACGGAAGTAAGGAATAACCTAATCGCATAGTGTTGAGTTGGGGAACCGAAGTTACAAGTTTACCGTCTTCACACAGGTCCAATCCCTTCAATGGAAAAAATGCTTTACCTGGAACATAGGAGATATCATTTTTGAGCGCTTTTTCAATGAATGTAGCACTATTGAAGGTAGGAATTGCTGATTCAAACCATACAAAAAATCCGCCTGTAGGTTTGGAGAATTTTCCTTCTAGATACTCCTTGCATGCCTGAAGCATGGCATTTCTACGTAAGCGATATTCATTCCTAATACTGGGGAGAGCTAGGTCAATAAACTTAGAATAATACTTAGTAAGAATAGCCTGAACCCATTCTGAGGAGCATAAATCATAGATTCCCTTAACTTTAATCATTTCATCACGAATGGAGGAGGGAAAGACACTATAACCAATTCGTAAAGCAGCAGCTTCTTTCGTAGTCGTTGAAATATATGCAATCCGTTCATTATCAATATCTAAACGTTTCATAGGGGAAATCTTTGTTGAATCAAATTGAATTTCTTTATAGGCCATATCCTCAATGAGGAGAAGGTCATATTCAAATATATAATCAATAATAGCTTTTTTTCGATTTTTTGGAAGAGTAGTTCCTTTGGGATTATCAGAATAAGGAACAATATACAATATCTTGGGTTTTAGGTTTAAATCTTTCTCACAGGCTTCAATAGCTAATGGAATATACTCTGGAATCATTCCCTCAAAGTCAGAGGGGATGGTTACTATTTGTCCTTTGCATTTTTCCGCTGGTTGGAGAAATCCAAGATAAGTAGGACGAGTAGTAAGGATAACATCTCCTGGCGAGAGAATAATATCACAAAGTCCATGCAGAGCTTGTTGAGAACCATTTGTTAATACAACATCATGTTCAGAAATATTCTTTAATCCATCTCTTTGAATAAGTCGGGTTGCAAGTACTTTTCTTAAAGCCTTATTTCCTTCAGTAGCCCCATAATTATAATTAACTAGATAATTGGGATTATTATCAGTTAATAGCTTCTTTTCCTCCTCAATTATCTCCTGAATGATTGTATGAAAGGTTGAAAGGGGAATTACTCCAGGTTTCCCTCCAGCAAAATAATAGCGGGGATTATAGCGAAGTAATCGTCGAATTTCACTCTCAGGGATGTCACTAACCCAATCAGCAAAATTTTCTTTATTATTAAGAAATGAATTTTTTCCTTTACTAAATGTCAATAAATTCCACCACTTAATTTAGTAAGGAATATAAATATAAGATGTTAGGTAGCCAAGTGTAAAAGAAAACAGGCCAAAATTTACAAAAGATAGGTGTTTTTTTATGAAAGATTCACAACCGGTATTTACCCCAGATTGGAAAGATAAACGTATTGTTGAATTTCTTAAAGCTGATTCCCGAATCTCCCAGGAAAATATTGGTCTGAAGTTAAATATTTCTCGGCCTACGGTGCAAAAACGCATTAAAATGTTAGAAGAAAATCAAGTTATTCTTGGATATACAATTATTACCGATGAAAAGAAATTGGGTAAAGAAATAGCTGTTTTTATTCTATTAAAACTTGATCGTTCCCGTCGTGCCTGGAGTGGGACATATTTGGACCTTCTCAAACGAATGGATGAGTTAGAGATCTTAGAGATTCATCATATTACAGGAGATGATGATGTTCTTATCAAAATGCGTACCCATAATATTGATACCTTAGAAGCTAATCTAATCAAGATTACCCAGATTAAAGGGGTTTTTCGTACCCGTACTATGATTTGCTTGTCTTCTATCGAACATGGGGGTATTACTTCTGCCATTACTGAGTTTGGTCAAAAGCCTCCTCCTAAAGATATTCTCTGGAATTTTACTTAGAGTATCTACTTTTTAATATAATTTGGAATCGTCACAGAAAAGATTGTCCCTTCTCCTTCTTTACTGGAAACATCTACTGTTCCATTATGTGCATTAACAATCTCTTTTATTATATATAAGCCCAAACCTGTTCCTTTTTGGGAATATTTGCTTGGAATGGTTGAAAATGGTTGAAATAGTTGAAATATATTTTCATTCGAGATTCCTACACCGTAATCTTGGACGCTAAAGATTGTTTCTTCCTCTGTACTTGAAATAAAGATATTTATGACTGCATCTGGAGGGGAGTGCTTATCAGCATTATCAATGATATTTTCAATAACCTGTTTTATCCGATCATCATCAAAACAAACTGAACACTCTTCATTGTGGAGATGTCTATTTATTATAAACATTCGGTGTGGAAATAAAACTCGTAGATGGATTTCTAATTCTAATATGAAATTCTCTAATAATATCTCTTTTGGGGAGATAGAGAAAATTTTTGCTCTAATAGTAGATAAATCATGAACTGCATTCACTAACCGTTCCAATCGATGACTATTCCTCCACATGACCTGAATTATAGTAGATAGTTCTTCTTGGGTAGAACATTCCCCTTCTTGTAAAAATTCTAAATATCCTTTGATAACTGTCAGAGGTGTTCGTAATTCATGACTTGTAGTTGCTATAAACCGTTCCTGTAATTCTTGATATTGTCTTTCCTTGGTTATATCAGATATTACACCAAAAAAACCTAGAATTTTATCTTCTGAATCTGTTAAAACAGATCCTACAACTTTTGTTATTAATAAATTCTGTTTTTTATCCTTAAAAATGATTTCATAGGTTATAGGGGAATATTTATCCTCTCTGTGTTGTTGAATTACTGAAGTGAATTTTGATTGGGATTCAGGAACCATAAATTCTATTAATTTAGTTGCCATAAGTTCTCGTTCTGTGTAACCTAAAATTTTGACTAAAGCAGGATTGATAAATATCGTATTGAGCTCTAGATCTGCTACCCAGACACCTTCTCCCATCGTAGTTATTAACCGCCGAAATTTTTCTTCACTGTCTTTAAGAGCTTCAACCATTCCTTTATAATTTTCTTCAGATGCTTTCAATGCTCGGTAGGTTTCCCTAAAATAAGTTATTTTTCGATAAATAGTAAGAATACTGATTGGCAATTTTTTGTCCTGAGTAAATAGAGGGAGTCGATCAATAGAATAGTAATTGCTATCTTTTGGATTATATATTTCATTATTTATAATTGGTTTTCCGTTTTGAAAGATTTTGCGGTATTCTTCAATCATTTCTTCTTTTATAAAAGGACAGATCCTAATTAAAGGTTGACCAACGATCTGATTAGAAGTTTTCTCTTCTCCTTGCCAAAGGTCAAACGATTGGTTCGTATATATAACTTTTAGTTCTTCATTGACGATACAAATTGGATCTATAAGTGCATCTAAAATCCTAGAATAGTCTAGGTTTTCATAAAACCTTATTTTTTCGTCATTACTATTTTGAAAGATTCGATGGTTTGAATTACCTTGATCATTAGTTTTCATCGTCTTCTTCCTTCAAAAATCTAGGTAAGTTGAATCTTCCATAATGAAAAAGAAGATATTTCACAAATTTCTTGTACAAATATGAATCTAATCTTGGATTGAAAGAAAGTTTTGTAATGCTAATAATGGATTTTTTACGATATAGCTATTTGAATCCTTCCATGTACGTTTTTCAAGATTAAAGTTAGGTGGATAAAACCAATATAACATAGAACTCCTAATATCCAAGATATGAGTTTTAAAGTTCGGAATATTTTGCCAGCCTGCAAAAGTAAAATCTGCAATTTGACCTGGGCTCATTGTTGCCCAGAAACAAAGATTATTGTCTTTAAGAACATCAAATGCGGAATAAAAAGGTGGGGGAGTATTTTTAATTCCATAGTATAATTTTGCTACTCGTTGAGGATCCACATTATGTCCAAAAGCGATAATAGTTTCTGATAGATCGAAAATTTCACGATTATATAGATAACGAACATCACTGACATATTTCTCCATCACAAATTTGAGATGAGAGGTTGCACTACTAAGCGAGATATCAAACACAGCTGTAAGAGTCTCTGGAGTTATAGAGGCGTCCGAAGTTAACATACGAAGTATTTTAAGTCGAGTAGGATCAAAATTTGTATAATCTATTGAAGAAAGGTTATTTACTGGTAACAGTGGAGGATTTGGTTGTAGAGTAGCAAACCAGATGTTCCAATTGAAACGCCAAGATGAAAGCTTGAAATTATAACGTGAAAGATCAGGATCTGCACTCAGACGTGTACCAGTACTTTGATAGAAGGAATATTTGGAGATTAATCCCAGATTCTTGAGTTCTGAAAATAGAAGCTCTAATAATTCAAGAGTATCTTCTGGGATATCAAATTGCATGAATAGTCCAATAGTTCCTCCGAACATTCTGGCTCTATAATGCGTATAAGGATGTTCGTCACATAATTTTTCTACAGCTTCTATGGCAGCAATATTTGGTACTAGGGCAAGAATATTAATTCTAGATAAACCAAATGGTTCAGGTTCATACATAGCCACTGGTCTTATTAAAACTCCTTCAGTTTTCATCTGTGAAATTTTTAAATACAAAATCTCTTCTGAAATATTAAGCTGCGAGGCTAGTTCAGCTGTAGAAATAAATGGATCTCGATTTAAAGCTAAAATAATTGCGAAATCTTCAGAGCTAAATTTCACCTAGCAATCCTGTCCTAGCAATTAAATGGGATAATTATGATCTTTATTAAATTGAACGTATTCTTCAAATAATATCATATCAATAATCTTGCACGGGGTTCAATTCCGCCATTTCCACCGGGTGGATCAAATACTAGAGAATCTGAAGTAGCTAAATAATTGCTTTCTTCATATGGAACCACCACAGTAATACTAACAGTGTAATATCCTGATTCTATGGCTTGGTTATAGAAGTAGATACAAGAGATGGGGGAGGGGTTCTGACTCACCTCGAACTCATAAAAATATGTTATTCCAGAGGGTAACATCATCTGAATATATAGTATGTATGGTTGATCTATTGGGTTGTAATCATCTATATTAATCTTTATCTTGAAACGGGTGACAATATCATCTTCCATATTATCTCCGTCTAAGTCAATATAATAAGAATTAACAATATTTAGATGTACATTCATCTCAGCTTTAGCCAAAGAATTAGATCCCATAATGACTAAACAAATTATCAAACAAGAAATAAATAAAGCTCGATTTCTTTTTATATACATTCCATCACCACTTATGATTGGTTAATTAATTAGTATTCATATTATATAATACTTACCGAGGAGACTTTCTCTAGAGTAACTTATATAGTTTCAATCAGAGCTCTGAACTACAAGAATTATTCAATCCAGCCACAGGGTTTTCCTGTAGATTAGAAATTCAATTCTTATGTTTTACTTTATGTGATCATGTTTAAGCATTCAAATTCTTAGTAAATTCAGTTAGATTGAAATTCAACAATTTTATTTGACTTAAATTTGAATTTTTTGCTATAAACTTATTAAAGGAACAAAAAAGGCTAAATCTTATAGATTCCGTGATACTATGTCTTTTAGTAATTATAGCTCTTCTAAAATTAGTTTGAATGGCTTATTTTAGCGAAATAATGATCTCTTAAGGTTTTTGTATTAATTTATTATTATGAACCTCAATTTCTATAACCATAAATCTTAGCTATAAAAACTAAGAAAAAAATTAAGCTATATGACAAGAAACTCGTGAAGAAAATATTAACATCGTTGAGGGATACAAAGTGCATAAAATGATTCCAGAATCTGAGATAGCTATTGAGGTAAATGATTTAACAAAAAGTTTTGGGTCAGGAGAAAATCGTGTTGATGCAGTAAAAGGAATAAGCCTAAAAGTGCGAAAAGGAGAAATCTCAATCATGAAAGGTCATATTCAAGCATACAAACCACAAAACTGACTTTCTTAGAAATGTTATTATCCTGAAAGCAGTTACTTTTCCCTTTCTTTTACTTTTATTAAGCAGATATTCAATAAACAAAGCAGGGAATAAATTTAAAGCAGTGATAATGCTAATTAATGTCCCAAGTTATCAAGATATATAGCCATAAATGCTTATATTAAACCAAAGGTTTATTGAAATGCTGGAAAAATTACAAAGAAAAGGAAAGGAACTGAAACGTAAAACCTACACAATATATTTAGTTTACCGAGATAAACGGGTTCCTTTTTGGAAACGATTATTTTTAGGAGTTGTTATTGGCTATGCTGTTTCCCCAATCGACCTAATTCCAGATTTTATACCTGTATTAGGATATTTAGATGATCTAATTCTTATCCCTTTAGGTCTTTATATTGCCTTAAAATTTATTCCAGCTGAGATTTTTAAAGAATGTGAACAGGTTGCATTAAACGAAGAAAATCATCAAATTCCGTTGAATCGAACAGTTATGTTTATTATCGTTTTTTTTTGGATAATTGGGTTACTAATCATCTTTAATTGGATTTTTGGGGTTCTTAAAGTTTTTATTAAGTACAATCTATAAGCTAGATTTAATAATTCCTTATTATACCCTCCTCCTCATTTTCCTTATTCTTTTAAAGCTGATTTTCTTAAATACAAAAAGAATTAATTTTCTACTATATTCATCTTTCTTTTAACATATTATCATTCTATCAGGTTATTTTATGAAAATCAAAGAAATTGAGAACAGGAAGGATATTCCAGAAGATATAAAGGCATTATTACGTGAATGGAATGACAAAATCGTGACATTTCAAGAAAGAATTCAATCACTTGAATATTTGAAATCTAGGAATAAAATTCTAGAAACTGCCTTCTCTTCATCATTAAATGCTATTTATATTCAGAGTCTCAATGGAAAGGGGTTTAACTACACAAATCCAGCATTTTTTAAGATGTGGGGATTTGAGTCTGAGGATCAAATGAGATATATCAATCCTAATGATCTTTGGGCAGATCCAATTGAAGTAAAAAAAATTATGGATGAACTAAGAAAAGAAAAGAAGTGGGAAGGTGAATTAATAGCTAAGCACAGGAATGGGTCTCATTTTCACGTTTTTGGATCAGCACATATAATTCAAGATGAGTATAATTCACGGTATATGTTAGGATCATTCATCGATGTGTCCTCAAGGAAAAGGATCACTGAAATGCTTCAGGAGTCTGAGTTAAAGTATCGTACTTTAGTTGAGAATCTAAATGAAGGAGTTTTACTACAAAATTTGGATGGTACATATGATTTTACTAATCCAAAAATGGCATCTCTTCTAGGTTATGAGATTCATGAAATAATTGGAATGCATTGGGAGAATATTGTTCCAGAATATGAAATATCTAAAGTAAAAAATCAAAGGAAAGAGCGTTTACAGGGAATAGCTTCAGTTTATGAAACCTTTTTATTAAGAAAAGATGAAACTGAAATTCCAGTTATTGTATCAGCAAATCCGATATTTGATAAAAATGGACAAGTCAAAGCAATTTTAGCAGTTTTTACTGATATAACAGCCCAAAAAAATGTTGAAAAAGAGCTTAGAGATAATCAATCCCTTCTTGCTCGTGTTAAGCTGGAGGAGGAGCGCTACCAAGCGATGTTAAGTCATTTTACTCGGAACAACCTTCAAAAGATTATCTATCAATTAGATTATATTAAATCAAAGTACCAGCGTGAAAGTTTGTTTAGATTAGAAACCATTGAAAGAATTATTGAGATTTCAATTCAATCTTCAAAGGTAATTGAGGTCGTGAATAGGATTTTTGCAGTTCTTCAGAGTATCTTTACCCCTCCCCCTGACAAGATTTCATTAACAAATCTGTTTATTTCTTTGTTTCAAGATCTAAATATAGCTAATGAATACGTTATTGTTAAAGAGGGGTCTTTAGCTTTTTCACTTCGGGTTGATAATTATTTTAAAGAAGCATTACATGAAATTATTACCTTTATAATCCAAGTTGATAAGTTTATTTTATTGGATTCTGAAACTTCTGATCAATATTTTACATTAATAATTTCAGATCAATCGTCACCTCCGATTCCAAAAGAGGCACGTTTACGACTCGAAGGACGTGTTCAAGACGATTGGGAATATCAAGGGCATTATATTGGGATTTCCCTTGCTTCAGTTATTTTACAATACTATGGAGGGACTCTTCAGATTAAACCTTTAGAACCAAGTGGAAATTGTTTTTACATTTCTCTCCCTATAAATCTACTCGAATAAAACCTCTTTACCTAATTTATTTGATAGGTTTACAAAGTGAACATAAACTATCCCCTTCTGAAGCAAGGGGACTTCTAGAAGTATTTAGGTTAAAATTTTAGTACAAGACCTAAGAGACCTTGCATTTACATTAATAGTTATAACTATGCTTAGGAATATTTCTTATTATGCCTATTACTCCAGAACCATCATATAATTTTCCTAATCAACCTCTCCTCTCTTTAGGGAAACAATGTGATTATCTTGGGATTTTTTTTCATCTTTTAGCATTTATTTTCTGGTTCTCCTCCTTCTTATTTGATGAATTATTAATACAGTTGCTAATAACGTTTATTGCGGGATCTTTTTATGGTCTAGCGTACTTTTTTCTTCGTATTGGTTCATATCTTTATTATACCTTTAAGTTAAATTATGCGCATTTCTTCTACAATCCGTTGGGGGATACAATTATGAATTTTCTATATTTTGGATTAGCTTTTGGTTTTGTAATTTCTGTTACACAATTAGCTCCCTTGATCCATATTCCCTTTTTCTTACTTCTAGCAATTTTTCTTTTTCCTATATTCCTTGGTAATCTGTTTTCTTTAAATCAAAAATTCAAGGATAGGATAATAAGACTTAAAGGTGGAAATCCTTTTAATTTAGGGCTATCTAAGGACAATATTCTCTTCTATCTTAGAGGAGAAAGAACGGAAACTACAAATCCTTCCTATTTTGCAAAAAATCTTCATTTTTTCGATGTATTAGTGCTATATTACAAAGATCATAGGTGGTTGATTAAGCAATTAGCCAGTGAAGAGTACAATCGAAAGTTTCGTTATAAATTAGCTAATCTCTTATATCCCAACGATAAAAGAATGGTCTTGGAGTTAATTGGCATTTGAGTGTCGTTTTCATCATTTAGGAAAAAAATTATTTTGAAACTACTGCCTTTTTTAGTCGAATAAGATCTCTTATCATTGATAAAAGTTGAACAGGATTGAAATTTACGTCATCTATCATAATCATTGAGTTTATTCTACTATAAATCTCCTAAAAATATTGCATAATTATCGATTCCGAAAAGGGAATCGGTTATCTTAAGTGTTATTAATTGATTTGTTCATTGAGTTCAAATGACTGAACCTAAAGATTATAATGATGAAGAATGGAAGAAAATCTTAACACAAGGGCAATATTATATTCTCAGGGAAAAAGGAACGGAACCTGCCTTTACAGGAAAATATTGGAATCATAAAGAAGCAGGAATATACCATTGTGCAGGATGTAAAACCCCTCTTTTTCAATCTGAAACTAAATTTGCCAGTGGGTGTGGTTGGCCTAGTTTTTTTGACATTAAAAGTGATCTCGTTGATCTAAAAAAAGATACTTCGCATGGAATGATCCGCACAGAAGTTCTTTGTAGTAAATGCGGTGGTCATTTAGGCCATGTGTTCAATGATGGACCGAAACAAACTGGATTAAGATATTGTATCAATTCCGGGGCACTTTTGTTCTCCCCTTCAAAGTAAAATGTGATAATATAATGAATTCGTATTATCTAGTTCCTTCTTTGTTTATTGGTCATGGATCTCCGACAAATGCAATGCAGAAAAGCAGGTATTCCTCTGATTTAACTAAATTAGGAGAAGCACTAAAAAATATTCAGAATATAGTAGTTGTATCCGCCCACTTTGAAACATCTAATGTTATTCAAATAACAAATTCTCCCCTGCCAAAAGTGATATATGATTTTTATGGGTTTCCTGATGAGTTATATAAGCTAAGATACAATTGTCCAGGGAATCCTAAGTTAGCAATAGAAATTTATTCGCTATTGATCAATAATGGATTTTCTACGCAATTAAATCCCAATCGTGGTTTAGATCATGGAGCATGGATTCCTTTACGATTCCTTTTTCCAGAAGCAGTTTTTCCTGTAATACAGATTTCTTTACCAATTCCGCGTAAACCAATGGAGCTTACCACAATTGGTAAGACCTTGCGTAATCTACGTTCTAAAGGTGTTCTTCTTATTGGGAGTGGAAATCTCATTCATAATTTGACACATGTTATGCACCAGATTCAATTAGGGATAATTCAACCACAAGATCTCGCAAAAGAAGTCCAATCTGAGGAGTGGGTTCGAAAAGCGGATAATTGGATCAAGGAAAGGTTAAATAAGAGGGATATTGATTCATTAATTAATGCTTCTCAAAAGATGCCTGATTTTTCAAAAGCAGCTCCTACCACTGAACATTTTGATCCCTTATATGTAATACTTGGGTCAATGTTCACAGGGGAGGATATAAATTATTTTCATGAAAGTATCCAAGCTGGGAGTATCTCGATGAGGTCCTTATCCATAGAATCATGAGTGTCTCCAATAATGAATTGAACATCTTGAAGAGTGTCTATAGAATAAACAGTATTTGGCTACTATCTGCCTCATTCTTAGGTTTTATATTATAATAGTAGATTTAGTGGATTGAGAGAAATGAAGAAATATTCAGGTAGAAAACGGTTTCTTTTTATAATTCTTTTAAATTTAGGAATAATTTCTCCTTTTATATCGAGTTTTCCAGTAACTGCCTCTTATTCGGTTCAAACTAATGATTCATGGATTTATGAAGTGAAAGCAGCTAAAAGAACTTTTGAATATTCCTTGGGTAATTTTAAATCAACTATATCAACACGAGGTTATACTCTGGGAGAAAATCGGCTTAATGTGAGTGATCAATTTAACTTATCTGTCCTTTCGATCCAAGATGATCCTGAAAATATCATTTATGAACTGAAATCCATGAATTCTGGAATCACAGTTGAAAGTAATGCTTCAAAAGTTTTAGAAGGTATTCAAGGAGCTTTAGGCATTAGTTTATTTGGTAAAGAGTTTAATTTCCTTGAAAATAATTCTGGGGTCTCTGCAGGTGAATCATTCTTCATTTGTCCGAACACTTTATCGTGGGATTCAATTTTTAATGTTTGGAATCAAACTATTTCTAATCTAGAAGGTGCATTGGAGGGAGTAGAAACCATTAAAGTTATCGAATCAAAGGATACTAGAGAGACTTTTCAAATGGTAATGATATACTCAGGGAAGATGGATGAAATTTCTACTGGTATTGATCTAGATTTTACTTATTCTGCTGATTTCAAATGGCAAAAAGCAACGGGTGTACTCCTTTTTTACGATATAATATCAGAAATGGAAGGAACTTTTAATAACACCTATTCTGCGTCTTTTTCACTAGATCTTCGTATTGAACGGACAGACTCGAGGTTGAATATTGTCAGTTTTGACTTCCTTTTCTTCACTACTTCATTTATATTAATTTTATCTCTATATAAGAACCGTAAGCAACATGATTAAGGGAAATCTTTCTTACGCATTAGAAAACACCCAAGAAACAAGAAACCAAGTATCAATCCTATGCAAATCAATAGAGAAGTAAATGGATCAAAATCAGATATAATGAAGTTAAGGTAATTTGGTAAGAGATATTCAGAAGCAACATAATTAATATGATTAGAGATAGAAAAGGGAGAGTTACCAGTCAAATTTCCGAAAAGGAATTGACTGAAAAAAGCCTCAAAATAAGCAATTGCTAATCCTAAACCAAATGCATTCTTATCAATCCAAACTCCTAAAAAAAGAAAAATTGTCGCATAAACACTGAACCACAGCCCTAAATAAAACCAGACTCTAACTAATTCTAATAAATGTTCCAACAATCCAATTGATTCTGGAACAAACAAAATAAATCCAAAATATAAGATTAAGGAATCGATAATGACAATAACCAACCCAATGAGCATAATAGTTATCCATTTGGCTATAACAATTTCTTCACGAGTAACTGGCCGGGATAATAATTGGCTAATAGTTTTATTTTCCTTCTCATCGGCAATAGCAGATACACCCAATACCAAGGTAATGAGTGGCATGATAATAAAACTAAAAATAGAAGAAGGTCCAATTAGATCTATATAATCTCCGAAATCGGGAAATCGTAAATTACCTGTAGTGAGAAGGGGTAAAAAACTGATTAAAATTAAAATATAAGTCTTTTTATCGAAAATATATTTATTCAGAAATAATTTCACCAATAGAGCTTCTCGTGTAACGAAAGATGGAGTATATTGAGAAGAAGTCTTTTGATATAAAATGGTCATAATATTTTCCTCCTTACGTTAAAAATTCAAATATCGCTTCAATATTGTCTGTTGTACTTTCAAGATGATGGACAGTTATATTGTTCTCTGCAACGATTCGTGTGAAAATAGGGTAAAATTTACTTGGTTCATTTGTAATAGCAGTTAATTTATCATCTGTTTCGCCAAAATTTAGAGATTTGAGTATTGATTCATCAATTAAGAATTTAGAAAGAAGTGACAATTGATCTTTTGGAGCTTGAATCAATATTTGATGTGGAAATTGATCTATTAATGCTAGAATATCAGCAGGAGCGCCTTCTGCCAAACTTTGACCCCGATGAATGAGAATCATCCGCGAACTAATTTCATCTAGCTCATATAAGATATGACTCGAAATAAGTATTGTAACGCCTTCTTTATTTAACTCGGACATTAATTCTTTCATTTCACGGCGGCCCAAAGGATCAAGCCCGCCTACTGGTTCGTCTAGCACCAATAAATCTGGATTATGTATAATTGCTGCAGCAATTTTTAATCGTTGTTTCATTCCTTTGGAATAGGCACGTATTCTTTTTCCTGTAATTGCTAGGCCGACTTTATCCATCGCCTCTTTGGTAGCTGCCTCTGCTCGTTCGCGAGGTAATAGCAACCTTGCTAACGACGAAACAAATTGATGTCCTTTCATCCAGGGATATATATCTTCGTGTTCTGAAACGTAACCCATTTTCCTTTTTAAACCAGGATTATTCATGGGATTTTCTCCCAGAACAGTCACCGTACCCGCATTAGGGTAAATCTCACCTACAATTAATTTTAAAGTTGTACTTTTTCCAGCTCCATTTGGTCCAAGGAATCCTGTTATGGAACCCTTTTTGACATTCATACTTAAATTCGAGATCGCCACAACGTCTCCGAAGGATTTTGAAATCTCCTCCAGTTCAATCATTAATTGCTATGCCTCCTATAAACTTGAAAAATGACAAGGAGTAGTCCAAGGATTATATATAGCCCTATAATGCCTAAAACTGCCCAACTTTCTATACCAACTCCATCTGCAAGATCTAGGAGATGCTCCCTGCCTAAAAGATCTATTTCAATCAGAGTTTCTCCATTTAATATATATGAACTTAATAGTAACATAGTAAGGACATCAAACAATAGTTGGAACCCTACTTCTCCTCCTCCAGTATTTGCAAGGAATGGAATTATCATACTCAAGAGAAAAATTAGCATGAATACCGCTAGTCCTGCATAAAGTCGTCTTGATGACATGGAAGAAAATGCTAGGATAATGCTAGCGTAAGTAAGACTTATTAGTTCAGTAAATACAATAACATGGACTAATATTGGAAGAACTTGGATGAAATCGATTCCTCCTAAACCAATAAACAATAGAAAGAATTCGAGGACATAGGGAAGGGTAATGATTATATTTCCAAATAAGAAGAACGCCCCAAATTTGCCTAAGATGTACTCATGTTTTTCAAGTTTGGAATAATATATTTCATTCGTCTTATTGCTCATATCATCTGAAATTAAACCTGATCCAATTAAGACACATAGAATTAGAATAAAAAAACTCATTCCTCCGATTGTAAATCCAAAATCCATTTCATCCCCTCCATTTCCCCCTTCTCCTGAAATACTAGTTTGGAAGCTCACTAATCCTCTAACTAGTTCAATTAATGTATTTTCTAGCATTTTTGTTGTTGTGAGAGTGGGATCACCAAGTAGCATGAAATCCTTCATCACAAGTAGAAATAAATTAGTGATAACTAATGTAAAGATTTGAAATCCAAATAATATTTTTACTGCCCTTGAGCGATCCCATTCATGAGCCCACCATTGCCATGAAATCGACCATAGACGGTATAATCTTCCTTTTCGAATTCCAGTAAAAGGGCGAAATGAAAATTTTCTGACATATGCGTCATTAGTAATTCTTTCATTCATTGAATGGCTTCCTCCTTGTTTTTAAACAAAGATACAAAAACATCTTCTAATGAGCTCGATCGACTTCCTAAATATCTTATTTCAACTTTAGAATTAACAGCTGCCTTAAATATTGCTTTTTCTGTATCATTTGTCTTTTTTACTTCAATATATCCTCTTTCTTGCCAAATCTCAAATCCCTTGTTCCTCATCTCATCTAAAAATTTAGATTCGTCCCCCTTAATGCGGAGACTAATCGTGGAAACTTTAGCGGATGTTAAATCCTTGATTCTTCCTTGTGCAAGGATATGACCATTGGAAAATACAAAAGCATAGTTTGTTGTTTGTTCAACATCTCTCAATAAATGACTACTGAGAATAACATGTTTATGCTGATCAGTTTGTAAATTTCTAATTAGTTCTAGCATTTGATTACGACCATTTGGGTCAAGACCATTTGTTGGTTCATCCGCTATGATTATTTCAGGATCATGAACTAAGGCAACAGCAAGTTTTACCTTTTGTTTCATTCCTAGAGAAAAAGTTCCTAATTTTCGATATCGTTCTTCACCAAGACCAACATAATACAAGGAATCACTAGCTCGTTGTTTAGATTCAATTGTTGACAATCCATTCATTCTCCCACAAAAGGCCACGAACTTCATAGCAGTCATATCTGGAATAAAAGTAGTATTATATTCTGGAATATAACCAATACGATCTCGTACGTGATTAATTTCCGTTTTAACATTATAATTAAGGACATAAGCCTCTCCGCGAGTAGGACGAATAATTCCTAATAGAGTTCGGATTAAAGTCGTTTTTCCTGCACCATTAGGGCCTAAGAACCCTATCCCTCCAATTGCTGGAATCTTTATTGAAACATCATCTATTCCTTTTATTTGACCATAATATTTCGATAAATTCCTCGTGGTTATAATATCATTAATTTCCATTTGTTGGCCCATCATTCAGAACTGTTACTGTGAAACGTTGACAAATCAAAACTTGGCAATTTTATTATATATAAGCAAGGATTGAGGCATAGAAAATTTTACTTTTTCTCATCTGATCAATAAATAAAAGGGAATCTAAGGTGTTTTTCCATGAAATATGCTCATTTCTACATTTATCCTTACAATTTATCTCATAATATCTTGAATTTATTTATAATATGATCCCGAGCAGCGATTAAGTTATCTAACAGAATATCTGCGGTGGAGAAGTCTTGATCTTTTGTATGCCAAGAAGGTATTGCAATCACGTAACAGCCTGTTTGTTTGGCTGCTTTTACCCCATTACTTGAATCTTCTAATGCAATACATTGATAAGGTTGGAGCTTAAGTTGTTGTATTGTACGAATATAGATCTCTGGATCAGGTTTACCCTTTTTGATTTCATCTGATGTTTGTATAACTTCAAAGAAATTTTGGAGGTCTAATTCACGAAGAATAATCTCTAAATATTTGAACTGAGTCCCAGTAGAAATAGCAAGCTTTATTTTGCTATAAAACGCATTTAAAAATTCCTTTAATCCTGACATAGGTCGAAGGTCAGTCTTCAACATTCCTAGAAAATGCAAATCACGTTTTTCAAGTAATATTGCAGGTGAATCTCTTGTTTCCAAAAACTTTTGAAAGATTCGCATTGAATCTAAGGGTTTTTGTCCTATCATTTGTTCAATAATTTTATTAGAAATCTTTTTCCCATATTCTTCTGCAACTAGCACGTCTGCTGTATAATAAAGACGCTCGGTATCAACCATTAACCCATCCATGTCTAAAATAATTGCTTTTATCATAGTGATGAGATTCTGATACATGATTAAAATTGTTAAGGGATTTGAAAATGTAATTAATTACTTGCATGATGAAAAAGGCTTATAATAGGTACCAATTCTTAAGCTTCTTGAAAGGAGTTTCCAGGAAAACTCCCCATTAAATCATGGTGTAACATATGATAAATCATCAATGCCTAAAACGCCCTAATTGGGGTTGTTTCATTATTGTTACACAACACTATTTTATGTAAAAACTCATGTCTCATCTATCCTGGGAGTATGGGACAAATAATCGGAGGTTTCAAGAAAAATGTTTTGTGAAACATGTGGTACAGTACTCGATCCAGAGTTCAGATGTGTAAATTGCCTCAAAGAGGCTAATAAAAAAGCTCTTCGTCATGAAGAAGTTGAATTAGTAGATTTGGGATGATGAAAATGCAGAGGGATCCAAGACGTTGTCATATCTGCAACTCATTTCTCCTAAAACAGAATCGCAATGGATTTGTTTTGATAATTCGTTGTGATTCCTGTAATACATTCGTGCATGAGGAATGTTATATGCTACATCACATGAAAATGCATGATCTGATAGGTTTTGTATTTGAGAGCGAAATCCCTGAATTTGAGATTATGTTGTACGATAATAACTTAGATGATCGTCCTATTTATCCAAAACATCATTCTATTGAACCTTAGTAAGTTTTGATGCTAAAGTCTCCCTATTCTCCCTTTTTACTTTTTTTCAAAGGAATTTTTCCATTTGTCGGTCTAACTTGTCAAAATAAAAAAGATAGTCGGCATTTATCCTTTTTTTACCAAGAGCTTTTAAACAATAGTTGAGTTGTCCTCTATGATACACAGTATGAAGGATATATCAGAGGAAGAAATCTTCACGGAGTAAGCAAAAGGCATCTCCATCAGATCGTTTAATTGTTACTTTACTCCCTTTTACTTTCATATTTGTAACCAAAGTCTTATCGTCCTCTTCCCAACATGCGAGGAGGTCATCTTTTGATAATGAATGTAATCGTTGAAGAATTTCCTCTTCAGAGTCATTTTGAAAGAATGGAAATTTGATATTTAATTTTAAGAAACATGAAATCAAAGCTAAGGTTAAATGTTGAACTTTAGCTTCAACACTCCCAAGCTCATTTTCTAAATCTAATTTAAATTGATTCGGAGATAAATCTTGGAGTATTTTGCATGATTCGGTACCTGCCCAAAGATGGTAATTAGTTAAGTTTGTGTATACCATATTAATTGCCAATAAAACTATTGATTTAAATTTAATTTTTAGAAGATAAATCAATTCAATGGTGACTTAAAAAATGAGCCATGATCATCATCATGGGATTGGATCGGAACACCCTCAATCTCATTTGATTCAGTTTTTAACTTGTATTTTATTTCTCTTAATTTGGATTCTTGATAGTTTTTTGATAAAATTTGGGCAGCTGGAAACAGAACTAGTTCCTTTCCAAATTCGTTTTTTCGTTTTTATAGGTTGCATCGGATTGGGTGTTTTCTTAGGAATGAAATCCCACAACTTGGTATTTGGTGGTTCTGCGTATAATCAAACAATTTCTAGTGGTGTCTATAGTTATGTCCGCCATCCAATGTATCTCAGTTATCTTGTTATATATTTTGGATTTATCATTTTATCATTCTCCTTAATGTCATTTCTTTTTTGGCTTATCATTATATATCTCTTTAATCAAATAGCGGAGTATGAAGAAAAAGACTTGGAGCGTATTTTAAAAGAGAATTATCTAGAATATAAGAAAAAAGTGCCTCGTTGGATTCCACGGAAGATATTTTAAGTTTTATATTAGGAGTTAAAATCTCCTTTCAATTTTAGTCAGAAGTAGAAATTTCAGTACCTTAATAATTGCTACTATCGAGTCGGTAAGGATTTAAGTCTGTAAGACAAATTTGTTTAGTTGTAAGAACTACTCTCTTTTTGGAGATAGATTACTATGCACATTCCAGATGGTTGGATTGATCCTGCGATTCTTATTATTACTTGGTTTTTTACATTACTTGGCTTATTTGTTAGCATTAGAAGAATGAAACATGTAGATGAAAGAAGAATTACTTATATGGCGGTTCTTGCTGGGACCATTTTCGCAGCTCAAATGTTGAATTTTCCTGTGTTTGGTGGGACTTCTGGTCATTTATTGGGTGCAGCTTTAGCCACGACAATTGTAGGCCCTTGGGGAGGATTATTAGTGATTTCTGTTGTATTAATAATCCAAGCTATATTATTTGGTGATGGTGGAATTCTAGCATTGGGTGCCAATATTTTTAATATGGGAATAATTGGTGTATTTCTTGCGTATTTCATTATTCGTCTTATGATGGTGTATACAGACCCAAAGCAAAGTTCACGAATGAAAATCAAATATTATAGTGGAGTATTTCTCGCTAGTTTTCTTTCTGTTTTTATTGCCTCATTCTTTGCAGCTATTGAGATTGGTATTCCTATATTCAATTCTAGCTCTTTTGTCACCTTTTCTGAGGTATTACCTCTTATGCTTTTTTATCATCTCATAATTGGTGTAGCAGAAGGAGTAATTACATGTGTAATTGTGGCTTATTTTAATACAATTGAAATGGATGTGTTTCTTGAAGTAAATAATCCATCATTTTCTTTTCCTTTATTGAGGAGGTAAATATTTGCGTCACATTAATAATAGATATTTATTCGGAACAATAATTTTGCTATTAGGATTAATTTTAATAGCTCCGTTTGCTGATCCGAATCCTGATGGCTTAGAAAGTGCAGTTTCTAGTATTCATGATAATCCTGAGGGAAATTCGTTTGATCTTGGATTATTCTCGGATTATGGTGGGGAAAATTCATTCCTTTTTCACATTTTAAACAATGAATTTCTTTCTGTTATAGTCTCTGCAATAATTGGGGTAATAGTAATAATAGGAATCTTCATTATTCCTATTCTGTATATTAGACATAACAAAAAAGGTATTTCCTCATAGGAATTGGTTCTACATTGCCCTGTTCGCATCATCATGTCCATTATCCTTCTAAATTTCGAAGATCTCATGCGAATATTGACGTGAGAAGTAAAATCCTTTCAACTTTGTTAGTAATAGCAATAGGTTCATTAATAGTTGATTTTGCTCAACTGCAATGGTTTTTTCTTTATACCATTTCATTTTGTCTTCTCCTCCGTCCTAAAAAGATCTTTCTAAAACAAATTATCCCAACTTTTCCAATAGTACTATCATTTACTTTAGTTGTTTTTTTAACGTATGATACATCCTACAATTTATTTGGTAATTTTCTATTTTCTACCTTTCATAACAATGTTTCAATGGCTTTATTTTCTAGCATACGCAGTTTTCTTATGATTTTACTAATACTAATTTTCATAAATTCTGAAGAATCATTTTTCGAAGTAATTTATGGGCTTGATGACCTTAAGATGCCTGATTTATTAACTAATTTACTTTTTCTTACATTTAGATTTTTTTCCTTGATGCAAGAGGAATTTTCTCGTGTTTTGGAAGCTCGATCTAATCGTTTATACGGTGAAAAACTGCATTTAAGTTTTAATTCTCTTCAGGTTATTGGAAATATATTGGGTGCTGCACTTGCTCGTTCATTTAAACGATCTGAGTATATATCAGCAACTTTAGCCGCAAGAGGATTTGATGATAAGATATCTCATCCTGAACAGCCGTGGACTATCTTTGGTGTAATATTTTTTCTCTTCACAGTTGTTTATTGTTTATTCTTGTTGATGTATGGGCAAATATCGATTTTTAACCTTTTTGGAGGAATTTTATGATCAATTCTTATGTTTCTGATAAAAAACACTCAGAATTTAGTTCAAATATTGTTTTAGAGATTAATAATTTATCATTTCAATATATGAAATCCATTAAGGTTCTTGAAGATATTTCTATTAGTTTTAAAAGAAAGGAGCTAGCTATAATAGCAGGTCCCAATGGTTCAGGGAAAACCACCTTGATTAAACATCTCAATGGGTTTTTAACACCTTCAGAAGGTATTGTAAAAGTTTTTGGGTATCAAGTCTCCAGTAAAAACCGACGCGAAATCCAAAAACTGGTAGGGGTAGTCTTTCAAAACCCAGATGAACAGATATTTTTCCCTAAGGTATATGATGATGTTGCATTTGGGCCGCGAAATATGCACCTTTCTTCTAAAGAGGTTGATCTGCGAGTAAAAACAGCACTCCAAGATGTTCAAATTGAAAGCTTATCTGAGAGAATCACATTTAATCTTTCATTTGGTGAAAAGAAACGCTTAGCTTTAGCTGGTATTCTTGCCATGAAACCAAAAATTATTGTACTGGATGAACCAACAATTGGTATTGATCCTTGGTCAAAACCACGATTAATTGATATAATTACAGGATTAAAACAGAACCACACTGTGATTGTAATCAGCCATGATTTTGACTTGATGAAGAGAGCTGATCGAATTCTTTTACTGAAAAAAGGGAGACTTATTGGAGATTTTGGGTTGTACGAGGAGTTTTATAATCAAGAATTTAGTTAAGGAATGAAATAAATGGCATCAAAAGGAAATCGAGAAACCATTACCTTCAGTTGCGAGCCAGAATTAAAAACTTTAATTGCGAATAAGGTGATTGATTTAGGATATCATACTCAGTCACAAATGATCCGTGATGCTTTGCAAGCTTTTTTTAAATCCGAAAAGGCTCTTGAACAAATTCCTAATGATTCTAGAGTCGTTACCCTTATCTCGGTTGTCTATAACCATGATGATTTAATAGTTGTAAAAGAATTTATGTCTGCTCAACATGAATCGCATATTACAGTTTCTAATCATTTCCATTTAGAGGAAAAGGAGTGTTTAGAGAACTTAATAGTCGATGATACAGCTCAAAGCATTAAACAATTTATTAGGAAATTGAGATCTATAACTGGTTTGAAAAATATCTCTATAAATGTAATCTCAAGAACAGAAGATAGTTCTTCTTAAAATGGGTTCTTAATTGAATCCAGTCAAGCCTCTAAAGCAAGATTGACAGCAGCTTTTGCATGAATAGCAGTTGTATTAAATAAAGGTGTATTTCCTATATTTTGGATTAGTAAGGGGAGTTCTGTACATCCAAGTATTATACCCTCTGCACCTCGAGATTTTAAATTAGATATTATATTTAGCACTTTTTCTCTTGAGGAATCCTTTATTTGCCCAAATACGAGTTCCGAAAAAATTATTTGCTGAATTACTTCTCTTTGGGTTCGATTAGGGATAATAGTTTGAATGTTAAATTTTCTTAGTCGATTTTGATAAAATTCCTTCTCCATGGTAAAAATTGTACCAAGAAGGCCAACTGTGGAATATCCTGTCTTTAAAATTTCATTTCCTGTTGCATCAGCGATATGTACCAATGGAATAGAAACATCTTGTTCTATCTCCTCAGCAATTATATGAATTGTATTAGAACAGATTAATAATAGCTCTGCACCAGCTTTTACTAATTTGGATGCGATATTTAAGATATAAGTGCTTATTGCGTTCCAATTCTCTTCCAGTTGAAGGGAATGAATTGTATGAAAATCTACAGAGTATAAGATACAACTAGCTGAATGGTAACCTCCCAATTCCAAATTAACATATTTATTAATCAAACGATAATATTCTTGGGTAGATTCCCAGCTGATTCCACCAATTAGTCCAATTAATTTCATTTTAGCAACTCAACATTCATATATCAGAATCTTATCTACGAAGAATTATTCAAATCAATGTGTAGAAATCATTTATAATGGATGTGTTTGATTTGATGTGCTTCTATCTATTTCTTCTGCTATTTGGAAGTTTTACTCTTTATTTAATTTTGGTAATTATAATACGATATCTATTTTCCAAATATCCACGAAATCCATATCCTGATCGACCTGACTGGGGAAGGGTTGAAGATATACTCATTCCTGGGCGAAATAGCAAGTATCTTGATGGATGGGTAGTGTATCCAGAACACATTGCCCAAGAATTAGGTAATGTTTCCATCGGGAATCCCAAAATCGCAGATTATAAGACAATTCTATTTGTTCATGGTTGGGGTCGCGATAAAGGGCGGATGGTTTCACGAGCGAGAAGATTTGCCCAAAAAGAGTTCATTTCAATCTTTTTTTCTGCACAAGATCATGGTAAATCCTCTAAAGTGAGACAAGGTATGAATATTGTGTGTTATAAAGAAGATATTGAGGATATTATAGCTTGGTGGAAAAATCCTTTGATCTTAGTCGGGCATTCTCTAGGAGGAGGTGCTGCTTTACTCGTTGCCCAATCTGATCTAGTAAAAGCGGTAATTGCGGAAGCTCCTCCTTATGCTTTTCCAAATGATTTCAAATATCTTTATAAATTGGGTTTAAAAGCCCTTACACGATTTTTTCTTCCAGGTATTATCCTAATTCATATGTTACAGAGAAAAAAATATCAAAAAACTGATTACAGCCCATTGGCTATTGCAGAAATGATAGATAAGCCTGTACTCTTGATTCATGGTATGAAGGATGAAATTTTTCCCCCAGAAAATACAGTGCTTCTTGGAAAGAAAATTAAGAACTCACAAGTATGGTTACCTGAAGAATCTTCTCACTATAACCTAGAAAATCATCCAGAATATGCCTTGAAAGTAGAAAAATTTATTGTCTCTCTATAATAAGTATGAATTTGGACAAACGCTTTTCATACCTTAATCTTTAATTATATTTATTTTTAACTCGTAAACAAAGAAATATTCATCTACAGAGCTGATAATTTATGTTTCCTTTCCTTTTGGAAAAGTTCAAACCAATTGAATATTATATTGATAAAGGAAACTTTTCTGATGCGCTTAATCGTCTAATTAAAATGAAAGAGAAACTAGAACTAGATCCTAAGGAATTTTTAATCCTTAAACTCCTTGAAACTTACCTTTTAATTTTGTCTGGGCAAAAAGTAACAGCCCTTCAACTTGCAGAGGAAAGTCTTGAGCTAGGAAAAGATTTGCAATTTGATAAAGGTATTTTTTATGCTTTACTCCTAAAAGCAGAAGTAATTCGTCATTCAAATAGATTTATTGGAGTAGAGGCTCTTCGTCATCCAACCATCTATTCTGAGATAACTCCTGAAGAAATTCCCCATTATTCAAGACTTATTGCAGAAAGCGAAGTCATTTACAACAAGATCCCTGCTGATGAAACACCTGAATACCTATTAATGAAAGCTTGGTTAATAAAGGCTCAAGCATTACTTTCCAGAATTAAGAAACAAAGTGACAATTGTTTCTTAAGTTTAAACCAAAGCTTAAAGATTTTCCAGGAAATAGACAATAGAGAAGGCATTGCATCCACTTTACAGAGTATTGCCCTTGCATTTGGTATAAAAGGTGAAATCCTAAAGGAAATAGAATATCTGCAACAGAGCCTAAAGTTTTATCGTGATTTAGGGTTTCAATCTGAAATAGCAAATTTGTTGCTTAGAATCGGTGTTTTACTGTTTCACTATCTTAGTAAACCAAAAGAAGGGTTTAAATTTCTTAATGAAGCATATGAGTTATCAAAATCATTAAATGACCAATCTGGAGTTGCAGTGACACTTAGCTTTATTGGTAACATGTATACATGGCTAGGTGAGTTAGATCGTGCATTAAAACTATTACAACGGTCATTAATTCTTTCTGAACGTATTGGAAATACTGAAAGCCTAGCTTTTACTCTCAACAACATTGGTTGGAATTATCATATTCGTGGAGAACTAAATTTAGCGTTAGAATCATTAAATCGCGGCTTATCGTTGAGTCGTGAAAAACAGTATCCATGGATACAAGTATGGAATCTCTCTAATATCGGTTTTGTATATCGTGCTAAGAATGAGTTCGATAAAGCTTGTGGTTATTATTCGCATGGAATCAGTATCAGTGAGGATTTAGGGGATTACCTAGCTATGTCTTGGGGTTTATATCAAGTAATTAAACTCACTATTGATACAAATTCTATTGTTAACACAAAAAAGCATCTTGAACGACTTAAAGTACTCTCGGAACGATATTCCATAAAATTGATTAGTCAAATGTACCGTAATGGTCTTGGAATGCTGTTAAAGCGAAGTCCGCGTATTCGGGATAAAGCCAAAGCACAAGATTACTTTGATGAAGTAGCTGGAGAAGATATTGAGGCGGTAGAAGTAACTGCAGACGCGATGCTGAATCAATGTGAACTTCTCCTTCTAGAGTTTAATATATCAAACGATGAGCAAGTTTTCAAGGATGTTCGAAAATTAACAAATGAGCTATTAGAATTAGCAGAAGAACAGAATTCTCATATATTATTGTCTGAAACTTATCTTCTAAAAGCAGAATTATCCGCATTACAGGGTGATATTAAATCAGCTCGCCATTGTTTCGGACGAGCACAAATGATTGCAGAAGAAAAAGGATTACATAAGTTAGCTTTATCTATATCAAGAGAATATGACGCTTTCGTAGATAAAATAGGACAATCTTCTGATACTGATGAGAAATCCGATCAAGAACCACTTGAATTAGGTAAAGTCACCAACTTATTAGATAGAATGAGTACTCAAAGTATTGCTGCTGTTTCGGATCCTCCAGCCATCGAGGACTCTATAATGTTACTAATCATAACTGAGGGAGGAATAACGATATTTTCACACTTTTTTAAATCCAAAGGAGTTATAAAAGGACCTTTGGTTGGAAGCTTTCTTTCTGCTATTGAGGCTTTTAGTAAAGAAGTGTTTTCTAGTTCTATTGAACGATTAACTTTGGGAGATCATAGACTTATCATAAATATTTCTGAAAATTTAACATTTGCTTATGTATATCTTGGAGAATCCTATACTGCTATCAAAAGGTTAAAAAAATTCATTTTAATGCTTCAAATGAATTCAGATTTATGGAAGGCATTAAAAAATAAAGTAAACACTGGTATGCTTTTAACTAGTGATGAAGAAGCAATTATTCTTAATGCGGTTCAAAATACCTTTTAATGAAGAATTATTTTTGTCTACATGATGCTTAAATTCTATTCTTCGATCTACGAAATTGCTAAGAGTAGGATTTTCTATTCTGAGATATAAGGTTTCTATTTGAATAAAATTAGTATTATTGGTGCTGGGAATGTAGGTGCAACTCTAGAGCGACTTTAGGTGGAAAAAGGTTATGAAATAAGTTTTGGATTACGGAATGAAGCAAATCCTAGGTTTTTAAAACTTAAAGATCAATTCCCACTTTCAGTTCATGATCGTCCTATAAAAGAAGTAGCTGAACTCTATAAAGCTAAGATTGGGTGAGTTAAAAATAAAATAATTAATGATTGCACGAATCCATTGAAGTCTGATTTATCTAGTCTTTCAATTGGTTTAACTAATTCTGGAGCAGAAGAGACAGCGAAATTATTTCCATATGCAAAAGTTGCCAAAGCGTTTAATAATATTGGAATGAATCGTCTAAATGAGCTTTTATCATATGATCCTCCTTTAAATGCTTTTATTTGCGGGAATGATCCAGAAGCTAAAGGTATTGTCAGCAAATTGACAAAAGATATTGATTTTTCTGTTGTAGACACTGGAGACTTAGTTCAAGCAGGATATTTAGAACCATTAGCAATGCTTTGGATTCATTTGGCTCATAAAATTGGATTTGGGACTAATATCGCCTTCAAGTTACTCAGGATATGAGATTTTTTATATTTTAGTCAAAAAATTGTACTATTCCTTTTAAACCTCCTCAGATAATCAAAAAACTGTACCACAATTCTAATATAGGAAAAAATGTTGATTATTATTACAATTTGTAAATTTCTTGCATCAGAGCGTTTAAAATAATGAGTGAAGTAACTTCAAAGGATTTCGAATTAGGAGAATTAATACACCAATTTCCTACCTCAATTAAAGATGTTTATTTGGCCTTAACAGAAAAAAAATTTATGACAGTTAATGAGATCCAAATTCGAACCTGTTATAGCAGACGGACAGTTAGCGCAGCATTAAAAGAGTTAAGACGACAACAATTAATAAAAAAAGTTTTAGACCTCGAAGATATGCGAAAACACAAATACACTATTTTAAAAAACTAAATTAAAGAAATATATTTAAAAAGCGAAGATAGAAAAAATTGTGGTATTTCACAATAAATTTATCATCAATGTTACCTAATAGCTAGCTCTTCATCTTTTAACCCTTACTGTATAAGAGTTGATTCAATCACTGGTAAAACCTGTGCTTGAAGAGTACTCATGGAAGTTAAAATACTTATTTCGCTTACTGCAGCGAATCCCAATATTATTTCCAATACTATTAACCAAAATGTAATAAATCCAATAAACAAATCTAAGTTAGTTGTTATGATTATTCCAAGAATTATTAGAATATGTAAAAGAGCTAAATAACCCAGCTATATGTGTTTAGATATATTTTGATTATTTTTAATACCATTAAGGCGTGTATGATGAGAGTAGAACTTTTTTCTTATCGTTTTTTGACCTCTAATAACGATAAAATAAGAAATGACGACCAATGGAATGGATTTCCATAAAAAATCCATCAGGGAAGTTAGGCGGCCAAATTGAAAACTAAGTATTAATCAAAATTTCATTCCGAATGTAAGACTAAATAGATTAGACAGAGCTAGTATCTTATTAATAAAATCCACTTGTTTCTTTAAAAATATAGAATAAAAAATTCTTCTATTCTATCAGAGATTCTTAAAGTTTAGGAAGTAGATGATGTAGCTACCCTTGATGCAAATAGCATTTTTAGTTCTTCATTTACTCCAATCAGGGCCTCTTGACGTTCTAAGTTCCGTTTCTCTGATTCATTGAGAGTTTTAACCTTTTTCTTAATTTGAATTTCGCTTTTAATCTCTTCTAGCGTCTTAAACTGTTGTTTGGGGTAAGAAGCCAGCTGGGGAGTCAATTGTCCCTCCATCATCAATCGTAACCTAGATCGAATAAACTCTGCACGTTTATATTTGCTCGGAACATATTCCATTATCCAATTATGGAGGTCTTCGGGCAAAATTAACATTATAGCTCCTTCGCCAAAAGTAATCGGACCGTCATAATTGAGAATTTCCTTAGTTTTTTCAACGTGCATGTTGCTTCACATGTTATTGGATGATTACTTAATAAATTCGAAAAAATATATATTCTCTTGTGGGGGGATGTTAAAACAATAAAAGTTTTCTAATATAAGGAAAAAGGCTGATCTGAAAATTAAAATTATTGATCTCTCTGTTTTCTTATGTGAAATTAGATTTTTACCTTTAGGTTATGGAGGTGGACTTTTTTTCTTCTTATTTCGTTCCAAGCGTTCAATTAATGCTATTCCTGCGAGATGAAGGCAAATTAATCCAACCCAGATAAAAAAAATGAATATATCAGATGAGGAATTATAAAGAAGTCCCATTAATAGCCCATATGAGGATGCCACCACTATAGCATAAGCGAGTTCATTAAATCCAAATTTTCTCATGCGTATTCATCTCTGAGTTATTATTTCTACTAAATAAATCACACCTAAAATATGTTACTAACTAGATTTTCCGAGGGTATAAAATTTATCACTAAATAGACGTTAAATCAATCTTCATGTTTTAGCGAAGTAAGTAATGATTCAAAATCAAACCAGTTCGTAATGATTCTATAAGGAGGAGCTGAAAAAGAGTTTAGGGATAATTTTCTTGAATTGAATAAGATAAATCTAATTTTTGCCTTATCAGCTGCTATAGAATCAATCCATGAATCTCCAATATACACCGTGTTTAGGTTTGGTATATTATATTCATTCATGAGTTTAATTAATCCTTCTGGATGAGGTTTAGGATGGATTATATCATCTCGTGTTAAAATAGACATATCACAAAGAAAGGGAAATTTCTCATAATATCTCCTAATAGTTTTACGTGAGCCATTTGTATAAATCGCAGATTTTAGAGAAAATTTTTTCAAAACCTTTGGGATCATGTTCGCTCCATCCATTATTCTTGCCCCCTTAATTGCTTCCTCTTCTAACATTACCATTCTTTTTACCCCTTCAGGGTAGAGTTCTGGTTGATATTCTTTTAGAAGTTCTAATAAACTTAAAATAGGAGTTTTTTCTACTTCTTGCTTTAAAATGGAGGGATCTAGTAGTTCTGCTACTTGATTTCGAATTGTACTATAATTAAGATTAGAATAGATGATTGTATCATCAAGATCAAAGATTATAAATTTAATAGGATTATTCATTCATCAAACCAATAGATTGAAATTTCATTAATTAATTCTTAGTAAAAAAATGTGGAAGATACTTTTTATTGGTTAGGAGATATTCATCAATTAATTTTTCTGCTAAATCCAAGTCATCAAGCATTAATGCAAAAGCCTGCAAAGCTAAATCACGATCGCCTTTTATGGATGATTCCGTGATAATCTTAGCTATTGATATTTCCCTTCGACAAAGTGCTGCAATACCTTCAGGCAATTTACCAACTTTTAGACCTGATACACCAAAACTATTAATTAATGCAGGAGCTTCAACGATCGCATCATTTGGTAGATTAGCAATAGTACCATTATTGACAATATTTACAGCTTGTTCATAAGCATTAGCATTTGTTAACATCTCTGCAATAATAGAATCTCCCCGTTCCGCCGGATTAGGATGGATATCCATTGGATGTTTTCCTGAAATAATGTTATTTATTCGTGTCCACATGTGTTGTCGCTGTTTTTTTCCACGTTCAAAATCATATAATTGTATGGAATATTTTTCCCAATTATCTTTAGTAAGAGTATAAGGAACATATTCAGCTAGATGGCAATCACCTGGAACAGGTAAAAGTTTAAAGAGCTTGAATATATGTTGAGTTAACGGTTCAAACTTAGGATAAAGATTCTTGGCCTCCCTATGTATGAGAGGGTACATGTCTTCATTTGAATATTTTCTTCTGACATCTAACATCCAAGTAAAATGGTTAATCCCAGCAGCGATGATATCATATTCACAAACTGCTGCAATTGCAAATTCTGCTAAAATATTTTGACTTTCATCAGTCCATTTCACTTCAAAATCTAGGTTCTCTGAAATATTAAGATCCTTCGCTAAGTAACGTCCTAAAATACCGTAACCATGCCATATTTGGTGACACACACCTATGGATTTAATACGAGCATGTTCAGCCGCATATCCTATTCGTGGGACTGGATTGGTGAAATTTATTAGCCATGTATTCTTACAAAGATCATGGATGTCATAAAGGATCGGCATTATGAAGTTTAATCCTCTTGCTGTATGGGTAAAACTTCCCATCAATCCATTTTCAGCATAATGATAGATTCCATACTTTTTGGCAATTTCATGATCTTTACTCCAAGTTTCTTCTCTGTCGATAGCAACTGATAATATCACAAAGTCCGCGTCTGGAAGAGCTTTTTTCCGATCAGTGGTAATCTTTATCTCAATATTTGACTTCCATTCTCCTTTTATCCTTTCTGAAAGGGCATAAATTGCTTTTAAATGAGATTCATTAATATCAACTAGCGTTAATGTCGCATTTTGTAAATCTTCATGTGCAATGATTCCTGAAAGATTTTCTAGTCCAAAACTAGCACTTCCTGCTCCAATGATAACAATTTTAGGGTCAGAAGTCATAAATAAAACCTCAGAAATTTAGAGACTCTCTAACAAAAAATTCTGATCTAAGATCTAAAAGATTGTTATGAAAATAATCTATTAATATTGACTTCTCATTTCAAAATATGGGGTTCAATATAATGTCAATAAAACAAATTGGTCATGGAAATTCATATGCATCCAAAATAAAGGTCACAGGAGAGGTTAAATATGTACATGATATACATGATGTTGTCACTTTACTTAAAACTAATCCCCGTGGTAAAATATGTCTGACTGAGCACTCAAATGTTACTTTCCTAGGACCAATTTTTAACAAAATTGCTGGAATTTTATGCATGACTGGTTCCAGAAATTCACATCTAGCTATCATGGCTCGTGAGTTTGAAATTCCTGCATTTATGTCGTGTAAATTCGATCTTCCTCTTGAGGAACTTGATCAGACTATTGTAACGCTCTCGACCAATTCCGATGGGGTAACTGGTGAAATTTTTCTTCATGTATCTGAAAATTGATCCTGAGTGAGGAGTGTCATAATTCAAATGAACCAGATTAGCCTAGTACTATTTCTATGGCTAACAGATAGATAATAATTTTATCTAGTATGGCAATTTTAATTCTTTTTCCATTTTATGAATAGTTGTATGATATCAACTTAAAAATTAATGATCAAGAAAAAGGAATTTATAATAATTCTCTTGTAGCTTAGGATCTAATTTAAATTAAATGTTGCATTACGTTAAATTCCTTTTTCTCTCATTATATGGTAAATATAACTAAAAGAGTAAACTTTATTATCCACAAATTTTTAGATTATAGAAAATTTCACCATTCTAAGTAATAATACACACCTTTAGTTGGTTTAGAGCTCAAATGAAATTCACAAGGGTTGATCGAATCATTTTTTCATTGTTTGCACTTTTAATAGCTATCTTTTGGCTATCTAAAGAATCGATGTCCGCAATATTTCTAGTAGTGTTTATGATTGTGGGATTAATTCTAGCAATTCTTGCTTCTGAAAAAGCAGTTGAGGGAGTAGACATTTTAGGCAAAAAGCTAGGATTTACATCATATGTCTCCGGAGTACTCTCTTCTCTCGCAAGTAATTCTCCAGAACTCGTTATTGGATTTTTTGCCATCTTAAATGGACAGGTAGAATTTGCTATAGCATTTATAATAATAGCTACTGGTTTTAATATATTAATGCTTGGAATTTTAATTATAATAGGGAATTTTAACCATAAAAAGCCAATTGTAATTCCTCAAGAAGTAATAGAGATCGAGGTTCCTATTGTAAGGGTAGCTATTGTAATCGTCGGCTCAATATTTGTCTATGGTATTGTATTATTTTGTATCGAGATCTTTGAGATAGCAACAAATGCTCAACAAACTGTTCCATTTCTCCCCTATGAGGCCAATGTGATTATGGTTGTCGTATATCTGTTTTATCTCTTCTTTATAATACGTCACAATCTTAAAAATCGTCTTCCCCTTTCTAGAACTGCACTAGATGAACATGAACTAGGTAGTCGTTCTTACATTGTTTTCATATTAATATTAGCATTTGGAATGATATTCTTTGCAGGTGAAATGATCTCATCATCTGTAGAATTATTCTTAGAGCAATCTCATGACATTGGTATCGTATTAAATGAATTTCAACTTGCCTTTTTCATCGGTGCTGCTGCTTCCATACCCGAACATGCTATTGCTCTATTAGCAGTAAAACATGAAGGTGGTATCGAACTTGGACTTGGAAATTTGATCGCAGGGAGTATGCAGAATTTACTATTGATGACAGGATTAGTTTCCCTTTTTTCCTTTCTAGGTGCTATTCTTGGGATTGCTGGAAATAGCTTGAGTGGGATTCCTCTCATACATTATGTAGAAGGGGAAATACCTATTCCTTTTCTTTTAGTTCAATTTGGTTTTGCTTGGTTGCTTTTATTTATGATTAAATCATCAATGACTGATGACCAAAAACTCGATATTTATGAAGGATTTACCATAACTGTTGCTCAAATTTTTGTTTTTGTTATTTTTCTAAGAGGGATCTTAGGATTTTAGCTATTTACTAAGCGTTCAGACGCTTGAATGCTTTTCGGTTTCTTTGATAGATGCTAGTAAATTCCTTGAACATTTTAGAATAAGTAATAACATTCTCTGAAATAGGTTCAAAAATTCCTGAAAATCGAGTCAATTTTGGGATATCACTAAATGAGATGTATCCTAAAGCAACTGATGCTATTAAGGCTGTACCGCGTGCATTAGCCTGTATAGGATTTTCAACTCGTTTTATAGTACGATTTAAAATATCTGCATATATTTGGCACCAGATATCAGATTGTGCTCCTCCTCCTATAATATTTAAGGTGTTCATTGGTTTTTTGATGAATTTTTCGACATATTTTAGTACCCAGCAGGTATTAAAAGCCACTCCCTCCAAAGCTGCTCTTATAATTTCTTCTTTTTTAGTTGTTAAGGATAAATTGAATAGAGTACCACGTACATTATGATCTTCTACAGGTGTTCGTTCTCCATACAGCCAAGGTGTGAAAATTAAGCCTCTACATCCAGCAGGAGCTGTTGATGCTAATTCATCAAACATTTGATAAGCTTCAGGATTACCAAAGTATTTATCATTGTCAGAATAAAATATATTATCCCGAAGAAATGTTAAACATGCTCCTGCAGTTTCCTGTTCATTAACAACGAAATATTTTCCTGGAATTGCAGATGGAATAGATGCAATGTTATGAAATATATCTGTTTTCTTAAAGGGCACATGACATATCACCCAGGAACTAGTTCCTATGTAAATATGTCCTTGATAATCATTTACAGCTCCTGATCCAATCAGTGCAGATTGGAGATCTGGTGCTCCCATAGCAACCTTTACGCTTTTCAAGAGTCCTAACTCATCTGCAACTTCTGATTTTAAGGGTCCTAATATTTCAGTTGGTAATTTTAAAACCGGAAACTTTTGTTTATCTACTTTAAACCGCTTTATTAAACCTTGGTCATATGTAATTCTTTTTATGTTCCGTGTGTTCGTAATCCAATGCAAGGTTATTGAGGTTGTAGACGCGGCGAATATTCCCGTAAATTTATAATTTAAATAATCTATGCACTCAAGAAATTTAAATGTCTTATTATAGATATCTGGCCTTTCATACTTTAAGAATAAAATGTGAGCTATTGGATCCTTCCCTGATAAACCTGGTGCTCCTCCATTTTTGTAAATAAATCTAATTATATCCTTCACTGGATATCCAGATATTTTTGGAAAACCTGAAAAAATAATATTCTTTAAGTATTGAGCTCCTCTTGAATCCATCCAAATAATTGCATTTGAAAGATGATTCCCCTCTTCATCGATTGGGATCGTCCCAGACCACTGCGAAGAATTAGATATGGCAACAATGTTCTCGATTGGTACTAAATCTTTTTCCAATAACCGTTTTGCAGTTTGAAGGATTGCCTCCCACCAAGTATTAGGATCTTGTTCCGCTCCCCCTTTACCAATGAAATGGACAGGAGTTTGTTCATATTCGAAGTCAATTACCTTTCCATAAGTATTAACTATCGCAGCTTTAATTCCAGAAGTCCCATGATCAAATGATAAGATAAATTTCTGATTATCGTTCATACAAATCCCCTATTTATTGATATATTGATAGGTCTATAACTTTAACATCTCTATACTTCCTTCTGAATCTACCGACTCAATCGTTAGAGGTGATGGTCCCCCAGTCGCGGAATCAAGGTTTAAGTATTCCTGCATAACATTTAAAAATTCGATTGGATTGACAACAGCTTCTGGTGGTAATACCCCATGTTCTGTAATTAATTTCCTTTGAAGCATAATGGCTCCAAACGCCACAGGTAACCCTGTACCTTCCCCCATTGCTTGAGATTCGGATTCAAGGGTAAAAATTATCTTATGTGGCTTATTTTCTTTCAATCCTTCTACAAAAATTTTTATGCATCCTCGTTGTTTTCCAAAATTAATTTTTCTTAAGATTTTATCCCGTTCATTAATTAGGTAAGCAATAGTAAAATCAAGAGGCGAAATTTCAGTTTCTTTTACCTTTAATGGTTGTTTTTTGGTTAAACCAAGCCGAACAAGATCTGTTGTTAGGTAAAAATATTCTGGAGGTAAAACGGTACCTTTATTAGTAACTCGTTTCACTCCTTTGATATATTTAGGTAATGTTATTGTCTCAGGATGAGGATAGGCGTGAACCCGATACTTTCCTATTTTTCCAAAGTCTATTATTTCTTCTAATGCCCTTCCTTCCTTACTAAAAAAAGAAACCGTTTTAAATTCACCATTCATGAAAATTGGAATTTTAATTGTCATTGCATGGATACGGTGGAAAATTACAGCAGGCCCTTCCTTGGGTTCTCCCCCATGAGCATGATATATGTCAATTGCTATTATTGAGTCAAGGAGTTGTTCAGCGAATTTAGCGAGAAGATTTGTAACCCCTGGAGAACTTCCCATGCCGATAATTGCCGTTATTTGGGCTTCTTTTGCAATTTCATCTAATTCTAATGCTTCTCGTGTAGCATCTACATCGTCATTAATATCTATATACTTTTTTCTTAGATTTATGACTGTTTTGAGAATTGAGGGACCATATTTATAGAAAGGTCCTAAACAATTTATAATAATATCATGTGAACTTATTAACTGTTTAAGAGCAACTATTGAATTGACATCCACCTTCTGAAATTTTAACTTCCCTGTTGTATCAGAATGGACTAAATTTATGCCTTCAGTTTCATTAATATCTCCAATTGTTATGATTGAAAAGTCATGAAAGTTTGATAACGCTTTCACAGCTATACTCCCCACAGCTCCACATCCTCCAAGAACAAGTGCTTTAACCATCTTCTTTTTTCTACTTCCTTTAAAAGTATTTATATCTTCATTTGTGAGATTTAGACTAAAATGGATAGAATTATTCAAGAAGTGGAATTGGGATTCAATGAATAATTCATATTTAAAAGGAATTTGGGATTTTTTTTTTATCTCAATGCATTATTATTTCTGATTTTTACATTTTAAAACTCAATTTGTATTTAAATTAGCAGTCAATTGATTATATTTAAGTACAAATACCTTAATATTATACTGATTCAAAATTCGAATCAAGTAACATACTTTCAGAACTTATGGATTGTTTATCCCCATGGACCTAGAATCATTAAAGGCTAGAGAGGATATACCTGAAGACATTAAAGACGCCATTCGGAGGGGATTAATGCAGAGGAAGGAATCCGAACAAATTTATAAGAGTTTAGTTCAAGCGTCTCGGAATATTCTTTTTGTTACTAATTTAAAAGGTATTATTACTTTTGTTAACCCAGCTATTGAGAAATTGACTGGATGGCCAGTAGATTCATGGATAGGTACCAAATTCGATGAAAGGATTCATCCTGAAGATACGAATAATGCTTTAAATGGATTTCAGGAAATCATTCAAGGTAATCAAACCGATACATTAGAATTACGAATACAATCAAAGGATGAATCTTATAAACTTTATGAGGTTAAGGGATCTCCATTAATCCTTGATGGTCAAATTAGAGGCTTATTAGGATTTGTAAGAAGTGAGCAAGAACAAAGGGAGGCAGAGGATCGTTTAAAGGAATCTGAAGAGAAATATCGGATTTTAGTTGAAAGAGCAAAGATCGGGATTACTATAGTTCAGGATGGTAGAATCAAATTAGTGAATCAGGCTCTTGCTCAATTAGCAGGTTTAACTGTCGAAGAAGTATTAGATCAACCATTTATGAATTTTATTCATCCCAAAGCCCTTCCAGAAGTTGTTAAGCGTTATGAAAGTCGTATGAAAGGGGAGAATACTCCTACTACTTATGAAACAACATTGATAACCTCAAATGGAAAAGCTGTTGAGGTCGAGATTAGTGCAGGATTGATTAATTATCTAAATAAGCCTGCTGATCTAGTTATTGTAAATGACATTACAAAAATGAAAGAGGTTCTAAAAGAGCTGAAAGAAAGTGAAGCTCGTTATCGAAGTTTAATCACTACCGCACTTGAGGGAGTTTGGGTAACCGATTTAGAGAATAAAACTCTATATGTTAATCCTGCCTTGGAAAAACTTCTCGGATGGACATTAGACGAAATGAGAGGAAGACAGGTTGAGGAGTTTTTGAGCCCTTTATCTAAAGAATTTTTTGATAAAAAAGTTAAAGAACGTTATGTAAATGGCATTCCTTCATCCACGTACGAATTAACTTTTCTCAGAAAAGATGGAACACAAGTTATTACCCGTGTGGCTGGAACTGCATTATACAATCCTGAAAATGAATTAATCGGCTCATTTGGCTTACTTTCTGATATAACTTCCGAGAAAACTGCGCAAGAAGACTATCGAAAGCTTATTGAATTTAATCCAGAAGGTATAACATTAACCGATTTGAACTTTAATATTATAACAATGAATCAGGCAGCGTTGGAACTTCATGGAGTAGAATCTACTGATGTCCTTTTAGGGACTAATGCACTTGATTTAATTGTCCCAGAGGAGCGTTTGCGTGCTATTGAGAATGCCCAAAAGACCTTGGGTTCATCCCAAAAATTTATTTTTGAATATAATCTTTTAAGACATGATGGTTCTACATTTCCCGCAGAACTTATTGTTTCGAGAATTACCGATGAATTGGGGAAACCAACTTCCTTTATTGCAATTACACGGGATATTACCCAACGTAAAAGATCAGAAGAACTTTTATTGGATAGTGAAAAGAAATATAGGACTCTAGTTGATAATATTAATTCGGGAATATTTCGTGTTAGTACAGATGGAAAAGTTCTACAATGTAATCCTGCATTCGTTGAAATGTTTGGATTTGATTCAATGGAAGAGATCCAAGCCATCCAAGATTTATCACAATTATATGCAGTAACTACCGATCGGGAAAAATTCGTTACTGAATTATATAAAAATAGTAAAATCTCAATTCAAGAAGTTTTGATGAGAAGAAAGAATGGAACTATTTTTTGGGCTTCGATTTCTGCACGCGTCTCTTCCTCAGGTAAATGGCATGATGGAATAATAGAAAATATAACCGAAAGGAAAAAAGCAGAAGAAATACTTAAACAAATAAAGCTTGAAGAGGAACGTTATCATGCAATGCTCAGTCATTTTGTAAGAAATGACTTACAAAAAATCGTAAACAACCTTGATTATTTATTATTAGAATATGAATCTTATGATAAGGTAAACCCAAAAGGAGTAAGAGATATTATTAATATTGCTACAAAGTCCTCTAGAACCATTGATATTGTTAATAGAATCTTTGAAGTTCTTCAAACACCCTTCTTACCTGAAAATATTGAAGAAAAGATGAAAATACATGAAATAATTACTTTAGTTACTAATAAGTTTCAAAGTCATCTTCGTCCCTTCGTTTTAAATAAAGATAATCTTCAATTCGATATTATTCAAGATAATTTTATAGAAGAAGTATTTCATGAAATATTCCTTTTTATCCTTGATCCAAGTGAAACAAAGGACACAGAAAATATTCCAATCAATATTGATGGTGCATGTTTCTCTGATGAATTTTGTATTTTAATAAAAGATGAAGCTTCTAATCCAATTCCTAAGGAAGTATGTGAGCGTTTATCCGCAAAAATCAGTGAAAAATGGGAATATCACGGACATTACATAGGAATTACTCTAGCTTCAGTAATCATGCAACATTATCGTGGACAACTAAAGATTTTTCCTTATTTAAACCGAGGAAATGAATTCCAATTATGGTTTCCTCAAAATCTGCTAAAAGGTCCCTGTTAAAATATATAAAGGATTTTTTTCAATTTTTTTGTACACGTTTATTTAAATTTTCAACTATCTCCCTAAATAAGGATATATATCCTTTAATCTTTTCAGGATCAATGAAATTCTTATCTTTGTATATAAATTTTCCATTTATTACAACATGTCTGAGATTGTATTCTTTTAAGGAGTAAACGATCAAAGAATAAGGATTAGATGATGGGGTGATGTTTACATCATTTAAATCAAAAATAATGATGTCAGCTAATTTACCTGCTTCTAATGAACCAATTCTATCCTCCATTCCTAGAACCTTAGCTCCATTAATTGTAGCCATTGAAACAACTTCTCTTGAACTAATTAACGTTGGATCTAAGTGCATCCCTTTTTGAATGAATGGAACTAATCTCAGATCATTTAGCATACTTAAGTTATCGTTACTTGCTGCACCATCAGTACCTAGACCTACAGTGATACCTGCTTTTAGCATTTTGGGGATAGGTGCTACTCCGGAGCCAATTTTCATATTACTAGCTGGATTGTGCACTACTTTAATATTTCTCTTTTTGAAAATAGCAAGATCATCATCTGTAATCCACACACAATGTGCTGCAATGACGTCTACTCCTTCAAAAAACCCTAGATCTTCTAGATATTGTACTGAAGTTTTACCATGCTTAGCTTCAAAATCCTTCTTTTCTCTTTTAGTCTCTGCAATATGGATATGAATAGGAACATTATATTTTCGTGCCATTTTATTTGATTCGAGTAATATTTCAGGAGAGTTGGTAAAAGGAGCATGAGGCCCAATAGTTATAGTAATCAAGTCATTTTCTGCTGGCCACTTTTCAAGTAATCGTTTTGTGATACTTAGCTCAGATTTACGTTTTTCTTTTTGATTGTCAGCAAATAAATCTATCATCCCGTAGGAAAGGACTGCTCGTAGTCCTAAATCTTCACAGCCTTTCCCAATGGGGAATTCATCAAGATACATATCATGAACGCAGGTTACACCTGATCTGATTAATTCTAAACCCGCAATAATAGTTCCAAGATAAAAATCCTCAGTAGTTAACTTAGCCTCATACTTCCAAATTAAATCAAGCCAATCATGAAGAGCTAGATTTTCTCCTAGGCCCCTTAATAATACCATTGGGAGATGAGTGTGAGTATTGACGAATCCAGGCATAATTAAATGATTATCAGCATCAATTATCTCTGAACAATCATCCGCTGGAAACTTTTCCATAGGACCCATGTTAAATATTTTATTATTTCTTATTAAAAGAAATCCTTTGGATAATACAGTATAATCAGAGTCCATAGTTACAATGGTTCCATTGATAATAGCGATATCTGTCTTCATGATCAAGCACCAATAAGAGTTTGAATCTATTTAGTTCCTTCAGAATATGAATGATGATATTCAAGTTGTTCAGAGGTCAATGTATCAATTGAAATACCCATCGCTTCTAGTTTCAAAGAAGCAATCATTAAATCTTGTTCTCTATCTATATTATGAACTTTAACTGACATAGATTGATGATTTTGAGCTATGTGAATCAGAGATAACGCTTGATTAGCAAAAGACATGTCCATTACTTCATGAGGATGACCTTCTCCAGCAACAAGGTTAACCAACCGTCCTTGAGCTAAAAGGTAAATTTTTTTTCCATTTTTTAACGTATATTCTTCTGTTGCATGTCTAATAGTAGTAACATTAGTTGATTTGGCTTTCAAATCTGGAATTCTTATTTCACAGTCATAATGTCCAGCGTTAGCAAGAATCACACCATCTTTCATATAGTCAAAGTGATGATCTATAATGATATCTTTAATACCAGTAGTTGTTACAAAAATATCACCAATTTTAGCGGCATCATCCATAGTCATAACCCGAAAACCTTCCATAACTGCTTTTAATGCTTGAATTGCATCTACTTCTGTTACAACTACGTGTCCCCCTAGTCCCCTTGCTCGCATAGCAAGCCCTCTACCACACCTACCAAATCCTGCAACAACAAAGGTTTTTCCTGCAATTAATACGGTAGTTGCTCTTAAAATTCCATCTAATGCTGATTGACCAGTTCCATAAACATTATCAAAATCGTGTTTGGTTTCTGCATTGTTTACAGCCAGAATTGGATATAGGAGTTTATTATCCTGAGCCATAGCCATAATTCGATAGACACCTGTTGTGGTTTCCTCTGTTCCTCCCTTGATATTTTGTGTTAGTTCAGGATATTTACTGTGTATTCTAAATGTTAAGTCTGCTCCATCATCTAAAGTTAAAGTAGGATTAATCTCCAATGTTTTATCAATGGCCCAGTAATATTCCTCTGGAGTTAATCCATACCATGCATATACTGATATACCCTTTTTAGCGAGTGCTGCGGCTATATGATCTTTTGTACTAAGAGGATTACATCCACTCCAAGAAACTTCGGCTCCTGCAGCAATTAATGTCTCAATTAATACAGCTGTTTTTGCAGATACATGAAGAGATCCACTAATCCTTTCTCCTTTAAGTGGTTGGGACTGTTCAAACTTTTTACGCAGTTTCATTAATACTGGCATATGAGCTTCAGCCCAACGAATATCTTGCCATCCTTTTTCAGCTAAAGATAGATCACGGACCTTAAAATTAGTTCCTTCATCCATTCTCAATCAATCCTAATTATTCTAGAAGTTTTAGGAATATATTTCCTCTATAATCAATAAATAGAACTTATTCTACATTGGAAAGAAAATATTGGATTTTCTAATAAGAGTTTGGATAGTTAGGATAAATTCTATTATGTCAAATAAAAAAAGAAGAAAAGGAATTATTAGAGAAGTCCCTGAGCAAGCATTGCTCGTGCTACTTTCAGAAAACCAGCAATGTTGGCACCAACAACATAATTCCCTGGCGAACCATATTTAGCAGCAGTTTGGTAAGCATTATTATGGATATTGACCATAATTTCATGCAGTCGTTTATCTACTTCCTCTCGAGTCCATGAAAGTCTAAGACTATTTTGAGACATTTCTAAACCAGAAGTTGCAACACCACCCGCGTTAGCTGCCTTTCCAGGACCAAAAGCAATTTTATTTTCAAGGAAAATCTCGATAGCTTCTGGTGTACTTGGCATGTTTGCACCTTCAGACACTGCTATGCATCCATTGTCTACTAGTGTTTTAGCGTCGTTTTTATTAATTTCATTTTGTGTTGCAGAGGGAAAAGCGACATCACATTTAATTTCCCAAGGTCGTTTATCAGGATAATAATCTATCCCATATTTCTCAGCATAATCTTTTATTCTACCCCTTCGGACATTTTTAAGTTCCATCACATAATCTAGTTTCTCTATTGTTATACCATTAGGATCATAAATGAAACCATTGCTATCAGAAAGCGTAACAACCTTTCCGCCAAGTTCAATGACTTTTTTTGTCGTATATTGAGCAACATTTCCTGATCCAGAGACGGTGATAACTTTTCCTTTAATATCATGATTACGAACCTTCAACATCTCTTTAGCAAAATATGTAGAACCATATCCTGTGGCTTCTGGACGGATCAAAGAACCACCCCATTCAATCCCCTTACCTGTTAAAACTCCAGTAAAATCATTTCTGATTTTACGATATTGACCATAAAGATATCCAATTTCACGTCCACCAACACCTATATCACCAGCGGGAACATCCGTATCAGGTCCAATATGACGGAACAATTCTTGCATAAAAATTTGACAGAAGCGCATTACTTCATTATCAGACTTTCCTTTCGGATCAAAATCGCTACCACCTTTGCCTCCGCCCATACTAAGTCCAGTAAGAGAATTTTTAAAGACCTGTTCAAATCCTAGAAATTTTATAATTCCTAAGTAGACACTAGGATGGAATCTGAGTCCACCTTTGTATGGTCCAATAGCTGAATTGAATTGAACCCTAAAACCCTTATTGACATGGATTTCACCACTATCATCCATCCATGGTACCCGAAACATGATAATTCGTTCAGGTTCAACGATTCTCTCTAACACTTTGTGTTTTTTAAATTCGGGATGACGATCGATTGCTGGTGTTAAGCTTTCAAGCACTTCATTTACTGCTTGGTGAAATTCCTTTTCATGAGGATTTTTTTCGACAACCCAATTATAGACTGAATCAACATAGGACATTTCAGTGACCTTTCCTTATATTTTATGTTCTTTATGGAAATAGATTAGTTCTCATACGAAATTACTATTTTAAAATTTTATAGATCAAAGATCTATCGTGATCAGTTCATTTTTTACAGATTATTTAATCCCTATGTTTCATATGTAATGAACTATGAATTCAAAAATCTCATCTAAATTGTCTTAGATTCTGAGTTATAAAAGTCAAATGCGTTATATCTTAGGGAGAAATAAATAGCACATCTATCTCAGATCGGAAATAAATATTTGGTAATTAAGTTGAATAAAATGAGATTTAACAGAAATTTTATTTAAAATAATTTATAATTTCATTTGGATGATAAAATTGTAGATATTCCATCACAAGATATATGGAAACTTCTTCATTATGGATTAGGATGAATTATTTCTTTTGTGGATTTCAGAACAACACCCAGATTCTTTAATTTTCTATGTATTTTATCAATGATCTCTGAAGCAGGTTCACTAAAAGTACTGTGAGCATCAGTGACTAGGATTACTTCATATTCTAACTCTTTTCCCCCAATGCATGTTGCACTGACACAATTATCTGTTAGTGTTCCTACTATGATTAATTGTGTTATTTTTCTAGTTTTCAATTCTTTATTAAAGTTTGTTTCTTTGAATGTGTTGGGATAGCGTTTATGAATAAGAAGATCTTTAGTTTCTTTCCGTAATCGGGGATGGAGTTGCCATTCATCTGATTCTTCTTTTAATGTACTTTTATTTGCATGCTGAATGTAAATAACAGGTATATTATTCGAATGAGCATAATCTTCTAATCCGTTGATATTTCTCAGAATTTTATGCTCATTAAATATTGGTTTTTCTCTTTGAAAAAGCCCTATTTGTACATCAACAATTATTAATGCGCTATTTTCCCACTTCATAACTGTAGTGTTTTTTTGATAGTCCTTAAGAGTATTTTGGATTTAGTAAGTAAATCAATTGTTATGATTTTGATCTATCCTTTAGGTGTGCAATCAATTTTTATTCAATTAAAATTGATATTATTTTTTCAATAAGATGAAGTTAGAAGAACTCTTAAGAATATAATTCAACCTAGGGTGAAATGTTAAGATCATCTAATATAGTTAGGAAATTAATTCTTTAGACATTAAGTCGAGATTATAGAAGAATTTAGATAATGTTATATGTAAACGGTCATATTAATAATCCATCAGGCTGAAAAACATGCAAGATGTTCAAGAAAACGATTCTAGTCTCTCAGAGCTGAGTCTTGATTATAAACCGAAATATAAAGTCTTCCATGAACTAATGACACAACGGATTAATAAAGTACTTCTTGTTTCAAGTTATTATGATAATTTTATTTTAGAGGAGGATGGAAGGCTGAGTGATCAAATTTTCGAAGAGTTTCATTCACTAAACCTTCGTACCCTACCCAATATTATACGTGTACCCTCAGCAAAAGCAGCACTTGAGCTTCTTTCCATGCAAGAGTTCGATCTTGTTATTACAATGAGAAGATTAGGCGGGGACTTCGATCCATTCACTCTTGGGAAGAAAATTAAGCAGATTCAAAATATTCCCGTTATCTTGCTTCTTACAAACTCCGAAAATATTCCCTATTTACCAGAAAGATCCCGACGAGAAGGAATCGATCGGATTTTTGTTTGGAATGGAGATTCTAAGGTTTTTGTTGCGATCATCAAACACTTAGAAGATCAAATGAATGTCTCTAATGATACGGAGATCGGACTCGTTCGGGTTATAATCGTTGTTGAGGACTCCATTCGCTATTATTCTCTGTTTTTACCTCTTATTTACAGTGAAATTATGCGTCAAACTCATCGACTAATATCAGAAGTGATTAATGACTATCATAACCTGTTACAGATGCGTGCTCGGCCTAAAATTCTACTAGCTGAAACATATGAAGAAGCAATGGACTATTATCATACTTATAAGAAATATGCAATAGGAATCATTTCAGACATACGATTTTCACGTGAGGGCCAAATTGATCCTGAAGCAGGATTAAAATTCATCCAATCTGTTAAAGAAGATAATATAACCCTTCCAATTGCTCTTCAATCAAGTGAAGATAGTAATAAGGTTTTAGCTACGAAACTTGGAGTTTATTTTATTAATAAAAGATCCCGTCACCTGCTAAAAAGACTTCGCACTTTTATGTTACAATACTTGGGATTTGGAGATTTTAAATTCCGATTAAATGATGGGACTGTCGTTGGTTGTGCGAGAAATATCATGGAATTATATCAGGCTATCTCTGTAGTGCCTAATGAGTCTTTAATATACCACGGTTCATATGACCATTTCTCTGGCTGGTTAATGAATCGAGCTGAATTTGCAATCGCACAGAAGATAAAACCAGTCAAGGTTACCGATCTCACGGAGGAAGAACTTCGAAAATTCTTGCTTGAATCAATCAATGCCATTCTTGTTGAAAAAGCTGGGGGTGTTGTACATGATTGGGATCGAGATACTCATCAT
>Ga0209536_100001046_pt1 | contig 45942 bp, 38 predicted proteins | sample DeeMarSeWOR28_12_FD_187461 | JGI IMG/M metagenome (GOLD analysis project Ga0209536, IMG submission 187461) | Marine sediment microbial communities from White Oak River estuary, North Carolina - WOR-2-8_12 (SPAdes) (version 2) | ecosystem: Environmental > Aquatic > Marine > Intertidal zone >...
GTTCATTCTGGCTTCAAAGATGTTTGTTGAGCAGACCATAGAGTCATGTAAAGCAGATTCAGACACAGAACGAGCCCTGAGGGTCATCGTCACTTCAGCAGGCAATCCCAAGCCCTGGTCAGTTCTGAAGGATGAGGGGTTCATCTGGATACATGTAGTGCCCTCGGTATATCATGCGAAGAAGGCCGAAGCTGCTGGAGCAGATGTCATTGTCGCCTCTGGTCACGAAGGCGGAGCGCACGTGAGCTGGGACCCAGTTCACTCAATGGTCTTGGTTCCAGCAGTGGCAAAGGCTGTGAAGACACCTGTGGTCGGTGCTGGAGGTTTCTGTGATGGTTCAACCCTTGCGGCGGCTCTGTGTCTGGGAGCTGTGGGTGTTCAGATGGGCACTAGGTTCATCGCTACAAAGGAGAGCGACTTTGAACCCATGTGGAAACAATCCATCCTGAAGAGGGAGGAACGTCAGACGCTTGTGGGTCGGGGTCTCTTTGGTCCAATGAGGTTCATCAGGAACAGACGGGCTGAGGAGATAGTTGAACAGACCCTTGAGGACTTGCCAAACTTCTACCTTGGCGAACCACTCGACTCGAATGAGAAGATTCTCGAGCTCGAGAGGACTGGATTTGTTGATCTCATGGATGAGAAGGAAGACAGTGCGCTGATGTTCGGTGGAGAAGTCGTTGGTCGAATTGGGAACCTCCCAACCACGAAGGAGCTCATTGATGGAATAATGTCAGAAGCATCAGAAGTCCTCCAAAGCGTTCCGAAATTCGTCGTAAACAAGTAGAACCCATCGGTGCGAGGAAATAAAGGGGCCCGTTCCCTTTGGAATAGTGCATACTGTATTCCGAGGAGAGATGGGAATGGTCTGGTGGTTTTTCACACCGAATATTGTGTTTGGTGAAGATGCTCTGAGTGAGCTTGAAACGATTGATGGGAAGAAAGCGTTCATTGTCACGGACAAGGTGATCAACAGTCTTGGATTGGCTGAAAGAGTGTGTTCGATGCTGACCAGCAGACAATGGGAGGCTGCTATCTGGGACGGAGCAGTTCCAGATCCGAAAGTATCCACTGTGAAGGATGCCGCTGAGGCAATGAAACGTTTCGGTGCGGACTGGATAATTGCTATTGGTGGTGGGAGTGTTATGGATACTGCCAAGGCCGCTTGGGTGTTATATGAGAAACCAGATGTCGAACTACATGCACTGACCCCCTTCGATGAGTTGAACCTACGATCGAAAGCCAGACTGGTGTGCATCCCAACGACTACAGGAACAGGGTCAGAAGCGACAAAGGCGATTGTCATTAGAGATGATGAGACTGGTCGAAAGTTCGCTACAATCAATCCAGACCTTACTCCAGACATTGCAATACTGGACCCAGAGTTCGTGGTTGGGCTACCAAAGGACATGACTGCATATACTGGGATGGACGCTCTGACCCATGCTGTGGAGGGGTACATCTCAGTGTGGAAGAACGACTTTTCCGATGGCTGCTCGCTTCAGGCTGTCAGGATGATATTTGAGTGGCTACCGAAATCCGTAGAGAACCTCTCAGACCTTGAGATCCGCGAGAAGATGCTCATTGCAGCCTGTCTCGCGGGGATGTCGTTTGGCAACTCTCAGGCAGCGCTTGCCCACTCACTTGGCCATAGTATGGGCTCTGTCCTCAGGACTCACCATGGGATGTCCGTGGGCATGGCATTGCCTTACACTATCGAGTTCAACTGCAGAGGAAAGGAGAACGTGGAGATAGCCAAGCAGTATGCTGAGTTGGCACGCATGATAAAAATACCCGGTAAGAAGCCAGAAACTGTTTCCTTGAAGTTTGCTGCAGCCATACGAGAATTGATGACTGAGATAGGCTCTCCCCAGAGTTTCAAGGAAGCGGGTATCAAGAAGAAGGACTTCAATGCGGCCCTAGAGAATATGGTCGACTTCGCCATGATGGACACGAGCCTGACAATGAATCCCCGAAACCTTGACAGTGAGGAGATTCGTAGGATCTACAAATACATGTACGATGGAACTGTCATCGATTTCTAGGAGGGAACCAGAATGAATGGATACCGAGGTAAGATTCTGAGAGTTGACCTGAGTGCTGGTTCGACAACTGTTGAATCGCTTGATGAGGGAATGTTGAGAGGGTTTATGGGCGGAGCAGGATTGGGAGCGCGTCTGTTGTATGACTTGGTGGACGAGAAGACTGATCCATTGGGTCCTGAGAATCCGCTGCTGTATCTCACTGGACCTCTCTGTGGTACGATGGCACCAACCGGGAGTAAATCCACATTCTGTTCGAGGTCTCCAAAGACTGGCTTCTTTGGATATAGTACAGTCGGGGGACATCTCGGAGCGGACTTGAAGTTTGCGGGATATGACGGCATCATATTCACAGGAGCTGCAGAAAGCCCATCCTATCTTCTTGTCGAGGACTCGGATGTCGAGATACGAGATGCATCACATCTGTGGGGGAAGGATACAGAAGAAGTATGGGAGAAGCTGAAGAAGGAAACCGGTCACAAGAACGCAGGGGTAGCCAGAATCGGTATTGCTGGCGAGAACCTGGTGAAGTATGCCAGTATCATTGTGGATCACCATCGGGCGGCAGGGAGAACGGGCCAAGGAGCAGTGATGGGCTCCAAGAAGCTGAAAGCGATCGTGATCCAAGGCTCAGAGAGAAAGGTACCAGTCGCTGATGCTGAGGGACTGAGAGCCTATGCCTCGGAACTGAATGTCGACAAAGAGGAAGACCCAACCTTCCGGATGTATTCAGACCTTGGTACTGCAGGTTTTACAGACATGGCCAGTATGATGTGGGGGTCTCTACCTGCAGGCTATTACACTGAACCAGATTTTGATACATACAACCTGAGTGGGACTACAGTGCGAGAAACAATCCTGGTGGGTAAGTCAGCCTGTTATAGATGTCCTATTGGTTGTGGGAGAGTAGTAGAGATTCCTGAGGGCAAGTACAAGATGGAAAAGTATGCAGGTCCAGAACTTGAAGTGACAGGGACAATGGGGTCACTGATTCTGAACAACAATGTCGAAGCTGTTGCTTATGCAAATAGGGTCCTCAACAAGTTGGGAATTGATACCATTTCCGGAGGGAATACAATTGCTTTTGCCTACTACCTATTCAAAGAGGGCAAGATTACCGCCAAGGATCTCGACGGCATAAAACCAGAATGGGGAGAGGTCGAGTCAGCCGTGGCCTTGGCAGAAAAGATTGCAAAACGTGATGGCATCGGAGACCTCATGGCTGAAGGAGCAGTCCAGTTTGGAGAGAAGTTCGGTGTGCCAGAACTCGCTGTCCAGGTCAATGGTATGGAGTTGCCAATGCATGATCCACGAGGTTTCTCAGGGCATGCCATCGGATATGCGACATCTCCACGTGGTGCATGTCATATGAGTGCGGACATGTATAATGTCCAGATGGGACAGCCCAACCAGGCCTTCAACATTGAAAGCGAGGACCGGTTCGCGAATGAGGCTGATCTAGTTGCCAGACTTCAGGACTTTCGAGCCCTATCAAACTCGTCTGTCATATGTAACTTCTATCCTGCTGATGGGCACCAGCTACTCAAGTTGATTCAGTTAGTCACTGGATGGGATATGACAATCGAAGAGCTAGTGCAGACTGGAGAACGAATATTCACTATGATGAGACTGTTAAATCTAAAGCTGGGGTACAGTTCGAAGAACGAAGGTCTCCCAGACCTCATCTTGAAACCCCTCGAAGGCGCAACAGAGGGTCATGTTCCTGACATAGAAGCCCAGCTTAAGACCTGGTACAAGTATCGAGGGTGGGACAGGAAGTCTGGAAAACCTCCCGCATCCAAGCTGAAATCTCTTGGACTTGCAGACCTCACATGAGTACGAGCTTCTTGAGCTTGGGTAGATCTTCCACGATTTCCTTCAAGAGACTGTAGAGAATCTCAACGTCGATTATTTTCAGTTTCTCGTCAGGCGAGTGAGCGTTCTTCAAGGTAGGACCGATTGAGACCATCTGGATTCCAGGTATCTTCGATCCGATGATACCGCATTCGAGTCCTGCGTGAATCGCCTTGACTTCCACCTCTCGTCCCGTCTTCTTCTCAAAGTGGGACCTAACGAAAGATAGGAAGAGGCTCTTTGGCTCTGGATTCCATCCAGGATAGGCTGCACTCTGCTTCACAGACCATCCACTCATCTTTGCCAGATCAGAGATTCCAAGTCTGAACGATTCCAACTCAGAGTCCACACTACTTCTAGTGGAAAGGAGTGCGGAAACCTCAGGTCCCTCTGTCTTCACCACAGCCATGTTGTTTGAGGTCTCGACCAAGCCATCAACACTTGGTGAGAACCGAATCGGTCCATGTGGTATGATGTTGAGAGACTGTATGATCTTGTGCGATTCATCCAGGGTGAATGCAGGCTCTGCAGAGGCCTTCTCCCAGGAGATATGAATGTCAGGTTCCAAATCCTTGTAATAGGCAAGTATTGCACCACGTGTCTTCTTTAGCAGTTCCTCAGCTTGTCCGGACTTACCAGTTTCAACTGCGAACTTGGCTGTTGCTTCCCTAGTAATTGCGTTGTGCTTACTGCCCCCATTCCACTTGCATAGGTGTACATTCATGTCAGCAACGATTGAAGCGAGAAGTCGTGCCATCAGCTTGTTAGCGCTGGCACGATGTTTATGGATGTCTACACCTGAATGTCCACCAAAGAGGCCTGAGACAACCAGTTCATAGAATGTAGCATCGCCACTGACGTCCTTGAGTTCCAGTTTTTTGGCGAGGTCGGTATCACCGCCACCAGCCGATCCGATTGTAATGACACCCAGATCTTCAGAGTCAATATTGATCATCAGTTTACTCTCTATCCCCATCTTCTTGGGATCGAGGGCAAATGCACCCACCAGACCGGTCTCCTCATCCACAGTGATGAGTAGTTCCAGTGGACCATGTCGAACATTCGGGTCCAACATCAAAGCCAAGGCTAGAGAGGTCCCAATTCCGTTGTCTGCCCCCAGGGTTGTGCCATCTGCGTCAACCCACTCACCATCATCTTGGATTTGAACTGGGATTGGATCGTTATCAAAGTCAAATCCATCAGCACGGTCAGTCTCACAGACCATGTCCATGTGCCCCTGGAAGAGTAGCGGTTGAACATCCTCCATTCCCTTGGTCGAGCCCTTCTTGCAAAGCAGATTTCCAGTTTCATCCTCGATGACTTCAATCTTCATTCCAAGTGACTTGGCACGCTCAGGAATCCAGCTCTTCAGTTTCGCTCGAATCTTGTCTTCCTTCTTAGACTCGCGTGGAGTCTTAGTGAAGACCTCCTCAAATATCTCCCAGACAAGCTTTGGTTCTAAATTCTCAAGGACCATAAGAAGACCACCGCGGATTATGCTGGTTCTGAGCGGCACTATAAGGTTTTGTCAATGAACAAGCAGATTTTTGTTTCACGAAATCAATACGATTTTCCTTCGAACCAAAGGAGTGACGGTTGGAATGCTATTCGATCCAGGAATCACAGACATTCTGAGAGACGCGCTTCCAGGACTAGGAGACTTCTTCCTCATCATAACCCAACTTGGTGGCGAGCTGTTCATTGTTGGTCTGCTACTTGTCGGGTTCTGGGCGTTCAACAAGAGGCAGGCAATGCTTGCGACATACGTACTCATTGTAGCAGTACTCTCAAGCTATTGGTTGAAGTACATGATTGCGAATGACAGACCACCAGCTGGGAATTACTATCCAGGAGCTGACTATCCGAACTATAGTACTCCCAGTGGACACGCAACGAATTCAGCGACCCTCTACGGATGGTTAACGGTTAAGACCAAGAAATGGTGGATGGCACTCATCGCGATAGTTCTTACTGTATTGATTGGCATCTCACGGGTGTACCTCGGGGTACATTATCTCGGAGATGTCCTCCTTGGTTGGGGACTGGGACTCGCAGTTGCAATCCTGATCTACTACTTCGAAGATCCAATGAGAACGTTCTTCTCAAGATTCAAGACAGAGAATCTTCTCATGGTAATCATAATCATTGGCCTTCTGATGACGTTGATTGCATCTGTGCTGCCATACCCACCCAATGACAACTTTGGGTCATATGGAGGCCTTACTATCGGACTTGCGCTAGGACTCATACTAGAGATGAGGTTCGTAAACTTCTCTGTAGAACCCTATGAAGGACAGAAGTGGAGATTGGCTCTCCGAGTTATCATAGGTCTTGTACTAGTTGTTGGACTCATCCTAGGACTGTCAGGAATCTTGCCTTCAGAAGACATGTGGCTACGAATGCTCAGATACTTCATCGCAGCAATTGTTGGAGTCTTCGTCTGGCCATACATCTTCAAAAAGGCGAATCTCTGATTCCTCGGCAGATTCAATAATCGGTATCTGAAATCATGGAAGTGAGTTATGATGACAAAGGGGAAGAGTACTCCACTACTATCACCAGCATATCCAATGCCACCTTATCACTATGTGAACTCCAGATTGTTCCTGGCCATGTTCAATCCACCAGAGGATGCAATTCAGGCACTCCTACCTCCACCATTACGACCATCACAGATGCCCCTAGCGGCCTTGATGTTCGGGGAAATGCCATGCAAAGAGACAGGCACATTCATGGAATCGGGAATCCTTGTCCAATGCATATTTGACAATCCCGAAACCGAGGAGGAAGAGGTCGGTGTCTATTTCGCATATAACTACGTGAACACAGAGATCGCACAAATTTCAGGACGTGAGATTTGGGGGTATCCAAGAAAACTGGCAAAGATTTCTCTGAACTGGAGAAACGAGACCATCACTGGAAAGGTCGTCAGAGACAAGACAACGATATACAAGGCCAGCTGTAAGATGGATGAAGAGGGGGCATGGATTGATAGTGGCCCCAACATCAATGCGAAAGTCATTCCGAGCCCATCTGGCGAGGGATATGATTTAGCAGCGATTACTGCAGCCTATCTCGAGTACACAATCAAGAATGGTCGGTCTGGTGACGTGAAGATTGAGATCAACGGTGGACCAAACGATGATCTGAGTCCCGTGAAGATTGAGACACCAATGATAGGACAATACTTCGATTGTGACATGCTTGTGCCACCTGCAAAGATTGTTGGCGAACTGAAACTGTAGAGGGTCACAGATAGTCTGAAGCCTCAATCTGAGAGAGTCTGTTCCCTGCGCTTCGTGCATAATGTTTTGCTAATCGGAAGCACAGAAGTCCAAAGAGTACCACTGCAATGTAGGAGTACAGAGGATTAGTAAACAACCCGATTCCTAAAATGAGTGAGAGTCCTCCAAAGCCAATTATGTTGGGCAAGAGATGGGCACGCAGCATTGACCAACCTCGAATGGGCATCTGAACTGCAGACCCTCTCTGGCGTGTGATCATCCTTTCTGCCCTGAAGTCACCACCAATCGCCGCCGCATTTGCAGCCACTCCACCTGCAGCCATATTGATGAAACCCGCAGCAAGGACCATGGCAGGAATGTAGAGTACCAAAACGGGAGAGATTAGAGCCACAATGATTGAGATAGCTACACCTGCTACCATTGCGAAGGGTACTGCACTATACACTTTGCCAAGAACATAGTCATGCATACTGAGCTCTGAGAGTTGGAGGTTCATGAGGTTCTTGCCTTCATAGACGGTCTCATACCCAGCAAAGTAGACACCATATGATGTAGCAAACGGTACGAGTACAGAAACGATCAAGAATGGAGTGAAGAAGGCCATCTCTTCTCCAAGTGTGAACGCTGGGAAGATGATAAAAATCGCAAACCTGATGGGTCCAACAAGGTATTGCGCAAGGACTCTACCTTCACGTCTGATGTTGGCCAGATTGTACCATATTGATACACTGATGGCCGTGTTAAACTTGAACCCAGGAATTGCCCGCGGATCCCAGGCTCCATGAGATATCGGTGTAGCTGACTTAGAAGTCCTCTTAGAGCCACTAGCCAGCCAACCACTATAATGAGCCCGTTCACTCAAGCTAGCATTGGCATTGACAAGACCAATAGCTAAGGAGGTGAAGAGAAGAATCAGTATGAGATCAGGGAGGTGAACGGGGACACCAATCAAGATTCTCAGAGCGACAGAGCTGGTCGCATATCCCGGACTGAAACCTGAGGAGAATCCGAGAGCATTTGCAATGTCGAAGATGATTGAAAAGAGTTCACCAAAGCCATCTCCAATTATGGTGAAGTAATAGAATGCTCCTGCTAGGATTGTCAACGTGGTCCCAACAAACCAGCCTATGTTCTTCAGACGGCGGCGACCTGCAAGCAGACGTGAAAAGAATAGACCAAATAGTCCGCCAAGAGAAACACCAAGTGCTGTCATGACTAGCATCATGAGAATGAATAGCGGGATGGACAAGAAGGCAAACGTTGCGCTGGAAGCAATGGTCAGCCCAATGAAGATTGGGGTGCCAATGATCAACCAGATCATTGAGTTGTAAAAGATGACGACTATTGTCTTTTCCAAGAACAGGGTCTGTAGTGAAATGGGCATGGTCATGAGATATTCCATTCTTGCAGAGTTGCCCACTGTTGTGGCACTAATCATGATTGAACCGATGAAAGAAAAAATCATGAGGAAATTGAACAGGGTCGCGGCTGTTCCTATGTTCAAAAAGAGCAGTTCCGCGATTATGCTCCAACCAATTAACGGAGTGACCCAGAGGAATCCAAAGATGATTGCGGCCCATACCACTATCACAGCCACAGGAGCGAGAATTCGTCGCAGTAAACTACGCTGTTCAGTCCTTTTCCCCTTTACCTTTGAAATCCTGAAACTCTGTGTCAGGTCCTGTCTGAGTAGGATGATCAGGTCTGTAAGGGTCACTACACCTCACCTAGGTACTCAGCAATCTTCTGCATGTCTGGGCCACCCGTAAGAGACAGGAAAATTTCCTCAAGGGACTTCTGACCCTCAGCCTGTTTCCGGAGCTCATCCATCGATCCTTCAGCGACCATTCTGCCCTCGTTGATGATCCCTATTCTATCACAGATCTGCTCTGCTATCTCAAGAATGTGAGTACTCATGAGTATGATTGCTCCTCGTTCCCTCATTCCATTCAGTATCTCTTTGATTGTTGCAGCACCCCTAGGATCAATCCCAGCCTGCATCTCATCCAGGATTAACACCTTTGGCTGATGTATGAGGGCTGCGACAAGACTGATCTTTCGTGACATTCCCTTTGAGTAGGTCTCAATGATGTCATCACTGGCATCCTTGATATCAAGGAGGGTCAGGAGCTCATCAAGTTCCTCTTCTCTATCAGGTCCCCGAGGAACTCGCCAGATGTCACTTACGTAGTTTGCATACTCCCAACCTGTCAGCCTCTCAGGAAGGACTGGTTCTTCAGGGACATATCCCATGACCCGTTTCGCCTCGACAATCTGGTCCTTGATGTCAAAGCCCATTATCTTAGCAGTACCAGCGGTTGGTTTCAGCAGGCCAAGCAACATTCGCATCGTTGTCGATTTGCCAGACCCGTTTGGACCGAGGAGGCCGTAGATCTCTCCTGGGTTGACCTGAAAGGAGAGATTGTCGACTGCTGTGAACTCACTGAACTTCTTTGTCAGTCCAAAGGCTTGAATCATGAAAATCAGTCATAGCTCCATCAAGAGTCCATTTATTCCTTGGCATATCTGAAAGTTACAATTGGGTAACGGATATAAGACAAATCGATTGCGGGAGGAGCCATGACACTTGAGAGTTGGAGGCTACTCGATCTAGGACCTATCGCTCCAATTGAGACTCAGATTAACTACGATATGATTGCTCAAGGAATCACTGAGGGCGAGTCAGAAAACACGCTGATCATCTGCTGGCCAGCCAAGCCATTGGTCAGTCTTGGATATTTCCAGGAGATCGAGGCAGACATTGACACAAAATTCTGCCAAGAGAACGATATTTTCTACACACGCCGGACTGTGGGTGGTGGCGGCGTTTATCTGGATGATGGTCAGATGTTCTACCAATTGATTGGACGACAGGATAGCCCCACAACTCCAAAGAAGATTGACGATTACTATGTAAAATTCTTAGAGGCACCTGTGCAGGCCTACAGGAACCTTGGAATAGATGCAGAATTCAAGCCTGTGAATGACATCATAGCAAACGGAAAGAAGATCTCTGGTAACGGTGCTGGAGATATCGGAGATGCAAGAATTCTGGTTGGAAACATGATCTTCGACTTTAACTTTGACATGATGGTCAAGGTCCTCAGAGTCCCAGACGAAAAGTTCAGGGACAAGATTGCACAGAGTCTGAGAGAGAGGATGTCAACTATCCTTCAGGAAACTGGTTCAATGCCCGATAGGAATGAGGTAAAGGAAGACCTGCTGCGACTCTATGAGGAGACCCTCGACATCGAGCTGGTCCTTGGCAAGTTCAACAAGTGGGAGATTGACAAACAGAACGAACTCAAACCCAAGTACATGTCTGATGAATGGCTTCATTGGAGAAGGGGCGGAAGGCTTGATGCGAGGACTGTAAGGATCTCTGCTACAACACGTGTCGGTACATCCAACTACAAGGCACCTGGAGGTCTCATGAGAGTCACTGCTGAGGAGGTTGACGGAAGACTGAACGAGGTAGTCATCAGTGGAGACTTCTTCATGCTTCCAATGGATGCAATAGCCAATCTTGAGAAGACCCTGATCGGTGCAAAGACAGAGAACGGGGACATTCTAGACAAGGCAAAAGAGGCCTATTCAAAGTTCAACATTGAGTCACCAGGTGTCACCCCTGAGGACATTGAAACAGCAGTGAAGTTGGCCTTTGAACAGAAGTAGTCTCGCAGATTCATAAAGAAGACATAAGAAGCTCTCACATGGAATCAGTGATGCCATGTCAGGTAAGCCATTTCTAGTGAGAGCTCCAGGTCGGGTCTGTCTGTTTGGTGAGCACAGCGACTACCTTGGTCTGGACGTCATTGCGGCGGCTATAGACCTGGAAATAGAGATCATGGCAACTCCACTCGAAGAAGATACCATTCACATAATGTACCCCAACATCAGAGAGTATGATGAGTTCTCATTGGATTTAGAGATCGAGTACCGCAATAATAGGGACTACATCAGGAGTTCATTCAACGTTATGGCTCGAAAGGGCTTCAGACCGAAGCATGGTTGGTCTCTGTTGATTAGTGGGAACATACCCATTGCAGCTGGACTGTCTAGTTCATCGGCCATGACTGTAGCATCGGTCATGGCCATAGCAGAGATGGCTGGAAGTGCGATGCCTAAAGAAGAGGTTGCACTGACTGCCTATGAGTCAGAGGTTGTCGAGTTCGGGGAGAGTGGAGGAACAATGGACCACTTTGCGTCAGTGATGGGAGGTGTCATCCATGTCAATATGGGGACTCAGGAAATCACACCACTCCCTGCTCAACTTGATTCGTTTGTCATTGGAAACTCTGGGGAGAAGAAGGACACCGTAGGAGATCTCCGTTTCATCAGAACAACAGTTGAGAGAGAATATGAGGAAATTGCGAAGAGAATCAGTTCGTTCGATAGAAGAACAACACCGACCAACTTGGTCTATGAGTTGAGCCAGGGAACGCCTAGTAGAGAAAGAAGAATGGCAGAGGCCACGTTGCGAAATAGGGACCTAACTAATCGAGCCTTTGAGCTGTTGAAGGATGTGAACCCAGACCCAGTACTGGTAGGCAATATGATACATGAACATCACGAGATATTGAGAGATGACCTAGAAAGGTCAACGCCAAAGATTGAGAGTCTGATAGATGCGGCTCTTTCTGCAGGGGCAGTCGGATGCAAGATAAACGGCAGTGGTGGTGGTGGTTCCATGATGGCATATACAGCAGGTCAAAACACCATAGTTGCTTCAGCTATAGAGAATGCAGGGGCCACTGCCCACATTGTGAAAGTGGGAGAGGGAGCTATTCTCTCCAGAGTGGAATAGACTAGTTGCCCTCTGCAAGTTGCTTCATACGAGCTTCTACAATCCCCAAGACCTCAGCCTTGAGTTTTGCACCATCTGTAAGCAGTTTGTCTACAGTTTTTGCAGCCTTATCAGTGAACGACTTGTCTGTGATGTTACCGAGGTTGACCCTTACATTCAATGCAGCGCCTTCCATTGCAGCCATGAGAGCATGAGCTGCAACACCAGCATCAGTGATTGTGTTGATGTTGCCCTTCTCAGCAGCCACCTTTGCATGGGTCATCGCATTGAACGAATGTTGCATGGTCTTTAGAGGTACCTCAGCGGCTTCGATTGTTGCCTTTTGTGTAGCAGCTTCTTTCTTCTTCTTCTCAGCGGCTGTCTCCTCGGGCATCTTGAAAGTATCCATCACGACATCAAAGGCTTCAGAGTCCTTCTCTATGAGGTCCATGAGGACACCACGGTCGTACTCACATGCATGTCTGTGTTCCAGCATCTCCTCCTTGATACCAGCAAACTTACGCCCTGAAAGTGAGAGCCCTGTCACCATGCAAACGAGACCGGCTCCAAATGATCCAAGAGCTGCGGCGACACTTCCTCCTCCAGGGGTTGCACGTGCACGACGTACTTGGTTACCAAAATCGATCATGGACATCTCGTTGAACGTCTTCTTCGTTGGGTCGGACCCTCCACCCAGATAGTAGAGGTCGAGGATCATTTCCTCATCAAGCCTCTCTGGTTGGATGTAGTATCTGAGTGCATCAAGGAGTGCAAACAGTGGGACCATTCCTACAATCTCAGTCTCGATTACTGTAGCACCAAATCGTTTGGCCTCGTTACGGACAACTTCAAGCACCTGGTGAATCTTTGTCCGTTTTGGATGGGTCAGGTTCAGAGAGACCTGAACGCAGTTCTTCGCTGGAAGGTCCAGACCAATTCCTTGGACATTTACAAAACCACCTGTGAGACCTCGTACAGCATCAGCACAGGTCTTTGCCACCTCGACATTGGTCGTGTTCAGGTTGAAGTTGATGGCAATCAGAAAGTTTCGAGCTCCAGTCGCAGTAGCTCCTGCAGTCGGGTGTATCTTGTTAGGACCATAGTCTGGGGTCTTGTCAGGGTCTTCACCAATCTGTTCTCGCAGAGCCTCAAACTCACCCTCACGGATGTTTGGTAGGTCAACTCTGTCTGGACGGGTTGCAGACTTGGAATAGAGGAAAATCGGAACATTGCACTTCTTGGAGAACTCCTCAGCGAACTCCTTTGAGAGCTCGATGCATTCTCCGATTGTCACCCCATGTAGTGGGATGAACGGTACAACGTCGACCGCACCCATGCGTGGATGAGCACCCTCGTGTTTGGTCAGGTCGATCTTCTCGACTGCTAGCTCAGCAGCCTTCAGAGCTGCCTCCTTAACTGGCTTCGGTTCGCCAATGAATGTGAAGACGGATCGATTATGGTCAGGGTCAAATTCTACATCAAGAAGTCTGACTCCCTCTACACTCTTGATTGCCTCTGAAAGGGCGTCTATGACCTTCTTGTCACGTCCTTCTGAAAAGTTGGGTACGCACTCAACTACTTTCACAAGATTCACCGGTGCCGGCTCGAGACACCGGTCTACAAAAGCGTTTGGGCCTGTTCCTCATTCCCGTGAGTGAGGGACTCAATCACTTCTTCTTCAGATACTCTGCAACTTTCTCAGTTTCAATCTGATAGCTATATTGCTCCTTATACAGCTTGAAACCAAGACGTTCATTTATTGCTAACATAGGCTCATTAGATGTGGCATTTCCTGTTGTGATGGTCTTGACACCAGGGTATTCCTCACGAATTTTGAGAAGCATTGCGGCTTTGAGCCATTTGCCTTTCCCGCTACCTCGGTATTTATCTTGAACTCCTGTGAGAGCTTGGTAAAGCATGTGTATATGCGCAGGCTCATAAAACACATCAGTCATTCCAGAAATAGCTCCATCCTTTTCTCGAATCATTGCTGTAATCCATGTTATTCCAGTTTCTTTGGTCATTTGTTCTCGCTTCCTCCAGAGCTCTGGAGTAAAAACGGAATCACCTCGTTCCAGCTCATCATATGGAGCTTGGTTTAGGACTTCGGTGTAAACTTTGCAATAGTCTTCAAGAATTTCATCAGGAATCTCCGTAAAGAATTCCAGCCTTGAATCTGGCGAACGTCTGGGACCTTCTTCATTCCAACTTTTGACCATCTCCCAGTCGATGTAGTCCATGTTAGTCCTGTTGTCCCTCATAGTTAGTGCCTCTTTTGCACCTAGTTTCTTGAGAGCCTCTCTCCCGTCATCTTGAGAGGTTCCAGCTGAGATGAGTGACTTTCCATGTTCTTGAGCGAGTTGGGTAACTAATTCCAGTAGTTTTCGTCCTATGCCCTGTCGACGATAGTCCCTCAGTACATACAGCAGAGTACGCATGATATGCTCATTGCCAGGGTAGGATGGCGTTCCTTCACTGACATACCTAGCTCTAAGAAACGCTATCATTTCGCTTGGAGTATCTCGCTTTGTCACATAGTATGAAAACACCTCATTTTCCTCATACACATCATTCATCCAAACTTCTTCCTTTTCATCATCCAAGATTGGATCACCAGGTGATTCCTCAGCCAAGTACTTTCTGCGATAATCATGATACATTTTCCATTCTTCATTTGTGGCCTTTCGAAAATCAATTGGGCTAATCTCAAAATCCATATCGAATCGCTCCCCGCGCGAAACCTTCTAGTCCTTACTAGACCAGATAAGCAAGATAAATCATTCACATCAAGGAGTTTCAATATATTTGAGCCAGATATGCAGCTAGAACATTCTTCAAGAGCATGGCTATGGTCATTGGTCCCACACCACCGGGCACAGGAGTGACACAAAGAGCCTTTTCCTTGATTTTCTCAAAGTCTGCATCACCAAGTGGTGTTGAAACGTCAATCACGACTGCATCTTTCTTCACCATGTCCTCTGTGATGAAGAAGGGATCTTGGTCACTTGTTCGGCGACCGATGGCTGTCACAAGAACATCAGCCTGTCTTGTGAAAGATGGAAGGTCTTTTGTCCGCGAATGACAGACTGTCACAGTTGCGTTTCTGTTCAAGAGAAGCATGATGAGAGGTTTGCCCACAATGTTAGACCGATTGATGATTACAGCATGCTTTCCAGAGAGGTCGTTCCAACCGATTCTGTCAAGCATTGTGACGATACCATGCGGTGTGGCTGCACTGAGATCCTCCTCACCGTAGAATAGCCGATATACGTTTGCTGGGGAGAAGCCATCGACATCCTTCAAGGGGTCAATTGCTCCGATGATTGTCTTCTCATCGATGTGCTTAGGGAGTGGTAGTTGCACTAGAATCCCATGGACCCTCTTGTCATCGTTGAGTTTGGAAATCAGCTTGAGAAGTTCTTTTTGTGTGGTGGATTCAGGCAAGTCAAAGTTCTCTGACAGGATACCAGCTTTGTTTGATGCCTTGTGTTTCATCTTGACATACATTTGTGAACCTGGATCTTCGCCTACGATGACCGTGACCAGTTTGGGAGGAACTTTGTGTTTCTTAACGAGTTCTTCAACCTCAGCTTGGACCTCATTCCGCAGACGGTTAGACAGCCTACGTCCCTTGATGACGTGGTCCTCACAGATTGGTTTCAATTCATCTTCTTCAGACATTACAATCACCTAGTTAGAAGACTCCACTGATGTTACCATCATCATCGACATCCATTCCTAAGGCTGCTGGTTCCTCGGGGAGACCAGGCATGAGATTGATGTCACCCATATACACCACTATGAATCCAGCACCACTGTTTACAACAACACCATTGACCTCTACATCGAAGTGGGAGGGTCGACACCTTAGGCTTCTTGTGTCGGACAGACTGAATTGAGTCTTGGCGACACATATGGGAAGTTTTCCGTACCCTCGTTTTTCGAATGACCGTATACTTCCACTTGCACCAGTCGTGTAGTCAACGTCATCAGCTCCATAGATCTGTTGAGCCACCTTCTGAATCTTAGTCTTGATTGGATCCTTTAGATCGTATGTATGCTTGATTCCTTTGCTAGTACGGTTGTCGATCGCATCTATGATAGCTTCGACCACAGCCTTTCCGCCCTCACTACCCTTAGCGAAGACCTCTGATACTTCCATCCTCCAACCTTTGTCCGCGCAGAACTTACGGAGGAGTTCAATCTCCTCCTCAGTATCGTCTGGGAATTGATTGAGTGCGACTACAGCTGGCACACCGAAGTTGTTGACATTCTCTACATGCTTCTCAAGGTTCGGGAAACCTGCCTCAAGATCATCACAGCCATGATATTTGAGCGCACGGATAGTAGTGATAACAACACATGCATCGACATCGAATTTTCCAGCTCGGGTCACTATGTTGAAGAACTTTTCAGCGCCCAGGTCCGCTCCGAACCCAGCCTCTATCACAACATAGTCGAACAGTCTCAATGCCATGTCTGTCGCAATGATCGAGCTAGTACCGTGGGCAATGTTAGCGAAGGGACCTGTATGGATCAATGCAGGAGTTCCTTCTATTGTTTGAGCAAGGTTTGGTTTGAGTGCGTCACGGAGAATTACAGCCATTGCCTTCTCTGCGCCAATATCTTTCGCAAACATGTCCTCGAGTTGTTCAGACCTTCCGACGAGGATTTTTCCCAGACGTTCTTTCAGTTCTTTGTAATTCATCGAGAGACCCAAGATTGCCATGACCTCAGAAGCAGAAGTTATGACGAAGCTGTCCTCTCTGGGAAATCCGTCGAACCTCCCACCCAGACCTACAATCACCTTCCGGAGAGCCCTGTCGTTCATGTCCAAATTTCGAGGCCAATAGGTCCTCCTGACATCGAGCTCGGGCTGTTTGTCATGGTGGATATAGTTGTCAATCATGGCAGAGAGCAGATTGCCTGCAGCTGATACAGCGGGAAAATCACCCGTGAACATCAGGTTGATCTGCTCAAACGGGACCACACGTGATTTACCACCACCTGCAGCACCTCCTTTTATTCCAAAAACCGGCCCCAATGAGGGTTGTCTTAGGGTGACAACAGCCTTATGTCCTAGAGCATTGAATGCCATTGAGAATCCAATAGAGTTGGTTGTCTTGCCCTCTCCAGCGGGAGTTGGGTTTGTGGCAGTGACAAGAATGAGTTTTCCTTTCCGGTCCCCAAGCTTCTCTCTTATGCTCAGATTGATTTTGGCCATGTATTTTCCGTATTCTTCCAAGTACTCTTCATCTATTCCAGCATCTTTTGCGACATCAACAATAGGTCTCATAGTATCTCCATCTCGCCCTTCGATTGTCGAACAAGGTCACATTGCAACACATACTGATAAACCAACCTTTCTGGCAAGAGGGCTTGCGTAGAATGCCACACTTAATTGATGAGGGGCGAAATTCTGAATCATGAAGGCTCGAGGGGCTGTGACCATAGCCGTCATGATAATCATTGTTTCTACTTGTTTAGGGGTGACTTCTGATGCTCAATCGAGTAGACCTGTTCAAATCTGGCCAACAACCGGTTGGGCAACTTCAACCCCTGAAGACCAGGGTATGGACTCTGCGGTCCTTTCAGACATCTATGACCATGTCAGGGATTCGGGGGCCAGTATCCGTAATATGCTGGTTGTGAGGCACGGATATCTCGTGGCCGAGGAATACTTCACACCAATCATGTATGACATGAACGACACCCACATCGTGTTCTCTGTGACGAAAAGCGTAGTATCATCATTGATCGGAATCGCCATCGATAACGGTTTCATCGACAACACGAGTCAGTTACTTCTCGATTTCTTTCCAGACAGGACTATAGCGAACATGAGTGCATGGAAAGAAGCGATAACACTCGAAGATGTACTGCAGATGAGGTCAGGATTCCAGTGGGATGAGGACAACTATGATGAATACAATGACTTCTTTGCTATGACTGGTTCGGACGACTGGGCCCAATATGTCCTTGATCGTCCAATGGCAAACGAACCAGGTTCAACCTTCTACTACAACAGTGGGAACTCACACCTTCTTGCGACGATCATCAATGTTACTACAGGGATGGCTCCGCTCGCATTTGCAGACCAATATCTCTTTGGACCGCTGGGCATCACTAATAGGCTATGGCTCACCGATCCACATGGCGTCAATTTTGGTGGGTCATCCCTCGCCCTGAGAGGGCGAGATATGGCTAAGTTTGGTCTTCTCTTCCTGAACAATGGGACATGGGATGGTGACCAAATAGTGTCAGCAGACTGGGTCAACAAATCAAGGCATGGTCCAGCGACTCCATACACGGGAGTCAGCTACGGATACCAGTGGTGGATTGATAATAATCAGGACTGGTATTCAGCCAGAGGATACAACGGCCAGTTCATCTTTGTCGTGTATGAGCATGATGTCGTTGTAACCTTTTCATCTGACAATACAGACGGCCCATACGAGTATGATGCTCTTGTGGGTCAAGTGATAGGAGCTATCACGAATGTATATCCACCACCAGGTGGTCCTCCAGAAATCCCCTATATCCTGATTGGAGGTGCTGTTCTAGCAGTCATCGCTGTCGTGGCAATCTTTGTTCGTGCTCGGAGATAGTTCGTGAATATATCTCTCCAAAAGAACATAAGCCGGATTCACCTTGGGTAGTTTGGTCGATTGTAATGGAAAAACTCCCACTAGATGCCTTACCTGATGCTTTGCCAGATGCCATTGATGACGAGAAATATGTCATCTGTACCTACTATGTAGGACTCCCACCCTTCATGGATGCGCGGGAATTGGCACATGCAGCAGCTGTAGAGCAGAGCACGGGCACATGGACTTTGGTACCTGGAGAAACACCAGCGGTTCGTAGACGACATGTGGCGAAAGTTGTTGGAGTCTACGAGGTCCCTCAATACGAGTATAGTCTTCCCAAGGACCTTGAACGAAGACAGTACATCATGCAGGTCGCATACCCATGGGAGAACTTTGGTCAACAAATTCCCATGTTGCTCAGCACAGTGATTGGGAACATCTCACTCTATGGGAGAATCAAATGTCTGGACATGAAGTTCCCCAAGAGTTGGCTCAAGGGATTCAAAGGACCCAAGTTTGGCATCAAGGGTCTCCGAAAGCTGTTGAAGATCAAGAAGAGACCGATTCTCAACAACATGGTAAAGCCCTGTGTATACACCTCTTGCGACATGGGAGCAGACTTGGCATATGAGGCTGCGGCTGGAGGTGCGGACATCATAAAGGATGACGAGCTATTAGCCAACCCGGATTTCAATACTCTCGAAGACCGAATTCCAAGGTTCATGGAGGCACTAGACCGCGCTGACTCAGAGAAGGGAGAGAAGACCATCTATACTGTCAATATCACGGATAGTCTTCCAAGGATGTTCGAGAATGCAGAGCGAGCAGTTGAGCTAGGTGCAAACGGACTGATGATCAATTTTCTAGCAGTGGGATACTCAGCATTCCGTCACGTGAGTGAGAATCTGGCACCAAAGGTCCCATTATTGGCACATATGGATGTGACTGGAGCAATGACCTACTCACCAATCGTGGGAATATCTTCTAACATCGTGACTGGAAAACTCCCGAGAATATGTGGATCAGATATCACTGTGTTTCCAGCACCTTATGGAAAGGCTCCCGTTCTTCGGGAAAGATTCCTCAACGTTGCACACGACATGGTGATGCCGCTTCACAATATTGGACAGACAGCCCCCATGCCAAGCGGAGGAATAAGCCAGGGGCACGTTGAGGAAGTGATGAACGATCTTGGACCAGACATTGTGATAGGGACAGGAGCGGGTATACATGCTCATCCAAGTGGACCCCGAGCCGGGGCGATAGCCTTCAGACAGGCAATAGACGCCAAGATGCAGGGCATCCCTGTTAGCAGGTATGCCAAAGAAGAAGGCCATGAGGAACTGAAGGTCGCAATGGAATCATGGGGAACTGGAAAGACAGGTGCAGACCTCTAGAGCTATGAGTCGATGACCAATGCTAGACCTTTCACAACCAATTGAGTTTGCTAATCTCACGTTCAAGAATCGATATGTGTTGCCACCGATGGTCCGGAACCTCGCGACCGAAGAGGGCCTCGTCACCAATGAGGTCATCAGGCACTATGAGGAGATCAGTAAGGGACAGGTCGGGATGATCATAGTTGAGGCTGCAGCAATCACCTGGGAACACAGGATCATGTCGAAGAACATAGGCATCCACGATGACAAGTGCATCCCCGGCCTCAAGAAACTTGCAGAAGCAATCAACAGACATGGTGCAAAGTCGTTCATCCAGATCAATCACTCAGGACTGAAGGGCCTTCAGAAGGAGAGATATCTTGGACCATCAGACATTCCTGTGTTGAAGAACACAGTTGCAGAGCCCATCTCGGTGGATGAGATTGAGCTTGTCAAGCAATTGTTCGTTGATGCAGCCAGAAGAGCACAGGAGGCTGGTTTTCATGGCGTCGAGATCCATGGAGCCCATTACTATCTCCTGAGTGATTTCCTCTCATCATATACAAATCGGCGGAAAGATGACTATGGTGGATCAACCGAGAACAAGGCCAGGCTCTCTGTCGACATCATCAAGATGATCAGAGAGGTTCTGGGGGACTATCCGCTGGTCTTCCGCATGAACGGATTCGAGAACGTTGTCGATGGTGTAACAATGGAGGAGGGCATTGAAATAGCCAAAATTATTGAGAGGGCAGGTATCGATTGTCTCCACATATCATGTGTAGTTGACGCCACTTACAATCCTGGACTTCCATTCATCTTTGATGAGAAGACGCAACCTGACTTTCTCAGGGACTATCCCTATGACTCATGTATTCCCGTTGCAGGAATGATCAAACCACACGTCAAGGTCCCAGTGATAGGTGTAGGTGAAGTGCGTGGGGAGGACTTGGTAAGAAGATTCGAGAAAGACGATGTCAGTGATATGCTGGGCATAGGGAGAGGCCTCCTGGCAGACCCATACTTTGTTCAGAAGATACTGGAGGGTCGAGGAGAAGATATCATTCCATGGAAAGACTGATAGAATCTCTTTGTCAATGAGTGGATATGAGATGGGAGAAAGTCGTGCATCAGAAAACAATCAACTGGCTTCTAGGTCCAGAGACCCCCGGCGTGAGATATTGGGCACTTCAACAACTGAAAGACAAACCAGCTAATGCCCGTGAGGTTGTAGAAGCGCAGGATGCCGTGATGTCGTCTTCCTGTGTGAAATCGATATTCAAGGTTCAAAAAGGAGAGGGACAGTGGGGCACCTATAACGATTTCTACAATCCAAAGTACACAGCCACAACACACACTCTGCTCATCCTTGCAGAGCTTGGTGCGAAGAGAAACCCTTCGATAGAAAGAGCAATTGAACATCTTTTCATGTTTCAAAGGGACTCTGGGCATTTCTTGATAAAACTGCCAAAGACGGAGAAGGGGAGGGCCAGTGTTGTGATGGATGGGTGCTGTATAGATGGCAACATCCTGTTCTATCTCACCCGTTTTGGATACCTAGATGATCCTAGAACAGAGAAGCTGATAGAGTTTCAAGTTGACTATCACTCTGATGATGTGGGTGGGTGGAAGTGTCGAGCATTTCCCATAGACAAGAGCAAGGTGTTTCCAGAGAACTGCTATATGGGAGGAATCAAGGTCCTCAAGGCATTCTCGTATATCCCTAGGAATCAATGGTCATCTGATTTGGAACGCATCATCAATCAAGAAGTCGAGCTCATTTTGGATAACGGAATCCTGAACTATCTGAGGAACCCAGATGGAAGTAGAAAGGCAAAGGCAGGTTGGAAGAGATTTGGATTCCCGTTGTTCTATCAATCAGACGTGCTCGAAGTGTTGGATGTATTGACTGCACTTGGAGTGAGTGATGATAGAATGCAGGAATCGATAGATCTTGTTCTAAGCGCACAAAACAGTGAAGGGACATGGGATCTCAAGAACACCTTCAATGGCAAGATGCTCTGCGTGATTGACAAGAAGAACGTACCATCGAAATGGATCACACTGAGGGCTGCGAGGGTGCTCCGTAGGTATCTGACCTAGACTAAACAGCATGTTAGTTTCGTTGTCGCCTATCCATCTTCAAACCTCTAGCAAGAAGCTATAGCCGATCCTCTGGAATAGTCACCTTGTAGGCTCCATGTTCAATGTCTCCCCTTAGTTCCATTATACCAATACCAACTCCAAAACAGAACACAGTAGGTTCAGGAGATATTTTGACGTACACATATTCAGTTCCCGTATCTTCCGCTACTGTCTGTACATTCATTCGTCCAATTCGTGACTGACTCATTGACCAGTGTCCGTCTGGGTCCTGGCCTGGTAGTATCTCTGCAGTACCCCTGAACATCACATAGCTAGCTGGTGCAAATCGAATCCAATAGTGCGGAAATGTGACGACCAAGGAAACATTGGGATTTCGTCTGATGTTCCTGACCTTTGCATAGTTTACCCCAACGATGCTGTAGAGAGCAAAGGGCTTGTCTGGAGGTCCGGTTGCATAAATGACTCCAGTACTATGTGGTCGTCCCTTGGAGTCAATAGTTGTCAAAACACCAAAGGTCTTCTTCCTGACCTCTTTCTCTACTCTTTCAAAGGTGAACCGTTCCTCTTGCATCACTCATTCAACCTGCGACTCATCGCCTTGTTGTTCTTGTAGAGGGTGATGAACTCCTTGAACAAAGTGTCGTAGAGCTTTCGATTATCGGGGTTGGGTATGAATGTCTTTGAGTACTGAACGAGTTGAGGGATGTCTTCGAAGCTGCAGAGGCCCAGGCTAACTGCAGCTATGAACGCAGCACCCCTGGCATTAGCCATGATTGGATCTTTCACCTGTCGGATGGTTCGGTTCAAGACATCTGCATAGATCTGGCACCAAATGTCTGATTGAGCGCCACCACCGATGATGTTGACCGGATCCATCTTTCGCTTGATGAACTTCTCAACCAGTTCAAACAACCAACGAGAGTTGAATGCCACCCCTTCAAAGATTGAACGAAGGAAGTCCTGTTTTCGGACGTGTAGAGACATATTGTGGAAGCCACCCCTGATTGTATGGTCCTCGATAGGTGTTCTCTCTCCATACAACCATGGAGTGAAGATCAGTCCATGACTGCCCGGAGGGGCTCTCGCCGCAATCTTATCGAATTCCTGATAGACATCGGGGTTCTCAACCTTTGTCGGGTCATCCATGTGCAGTATTTGGTCCCTGACCCACTTGAGACATCCACCTGCGGTCTCCTGTTCGTTTGCTATGAAGTACTTACCAGGAATCGAAGAGGGAACCGAAGCCATGTTATGTGAGATGTCTGTCTTCTTGAATGGGACATGACAGGTGATCCAACTGCTTGTCCCAATGTAAATATGACCCTCATAATCAAGGACTGCGCCCGAGCCAATCACAGCTGTCTGAAGGTCAGGAGATCCTACAACGACCTTTGTGTCTTCTTTGAGTCCAATCTCTTTGGCAATCTCACTCTTAATCGGACCCAGTACATCGACTGAACTCATCAGTCGGGGCAGCTTCTCCTTGTCAATGCCCATCTTATTAATCAGGTATGGTGAGTATTGTACGTTGTTGATGTCCCTAGTGTCGGTAACCCAGTGAAGCATTATTGAGTCATAGGAGGCTGCGAACTCTCCGGTGAGTCTCAGGTTGAGATAGTCCTTCGGTTCGAGAAACTTGTAGGTCGCATCATAGACATCGGGATGCTCATTCTTCAGGAACAGAATGTGAGCAATTGGGTCCTTCCCTGCATGAGCAGGGGCACCACCAGAGATTCGTAATGAACGGAGGATGTTCATGATTCCGTATCCAGAGATGTTGATTATCCCTCGATTCTTCTCTTTGATGTAGGGCTCGCCTCGGGAGTCCATCCATATGACTGCATTGAAGAGATGTGTTCCGTTCTCATCAACAGCCACAGTTCCAGACCATTGACTTGATACACAGACAGCAACTATGTCTTCGACTGGAACTATGTTCTTCCTGACGATTCGCTGAGCGCTCTTGATGAAAGCAGTCCACCACTCATCAGGGTCTTGTTCAGCTCCACCACCTGGAGACAGGTAGAGAGGGGTATCTTCGTACTCCCACGCAAGGACTTCCCCGCAATTATCTGCGATGGCGACCTTCATCGCAGAGGTTCCATGGTCGACTGCTAGGATGTACTTCTTCTCTACTGTCATCTCGCGAACCCCACAGGGATGTGTAGTCAAAACCGGTATATATGCAATGCTTCTAGGGGTCAGATTTCGAGTCTAGTGGCCTTTCCATCCTTGTCGATGGATTCGATGATTAACGGGGAGTCACCGCTACTGACTTTGTCGAGTTTCAGATGCTCTTGCATAATGCCCAAGAAGTCCAATGGATCGACACAAGCCTCTGGTGGTAAGACGCCCTTCTCAGTAATCTTGCCCCTCTTCATGAGGACAGCTCCAAGAGCCGCAGGGATACCTGTTCCTTCACCCATGGACTGACCAATCGATGCCATTGAGAAGTGATATTCCTGAGGATTCCCGTCCTCGATTCCCTTCATCACAATCTTAAGGCATCCACGCTGTTCACCGAAGTTTATCTTCTTCAGAATTCCTTCTCTCTGCTCAAGTATGTACGCGATAGCAAAATCGAGTGGGACAACCTCTTGGCCATTCACAATTATCGGGTCCTCACCGACCATACCAAGACGTGCAATGTCTTGTATCATGCTGTAGTATTCAGGAGGAATGACACAGCCTAGATTTGTCACTCGTTTGCATTTGATATAGTTGGGCAGGGTAATAGTCTCAGGATGGGGATATGGATAACACCTGTATGTGCCAACCTTGTGGAAGTCATAGTCAGCCTCTAGCGCCTTTCCACTCTCACCAAAGTAATCTACAGTCGTGAACTTACCGTCAAGATACATTGGAATGGGAGAAATCATGCTATGGATACGATGGGCCACCACCGCAGCACCCTCCACTGGTTCGCCTCCATGTGCATGAAGAATGTCAATGGAGTCGACCTCATCAAGCATGTGAGTGGCACAGAATTTGACGAGAACGTTTGCAGCACCTGGAGAGCTACCCATACCTGTGAGAGCAGTTATGTCAGCCTTCTTTGCAGCACCATCCATTTCGAGAAGCAGCTTTGTTGCATCATAGTCATCACAGACATCGACATAGTTGATCTTTGAATCGATGACTGCCTTCAGGACAATAGGACCAAGCTTGTAGAACGGACCGCAGCAGTTCAGGACAATGTCAGAGCCCTTGATGGCTTGCTTGATTGCTGACGGCTGACTTGCATCAACTTGGAAAGACGACAGACATTCATCACCGATGGATGCCACACACTCATTGGCCTTCTCAATATTGATGTCTCCAATGACTATTTCCGAAAAGTCGCCGGCATCTATTAGGGTCTTGACTGCAACAGTTCCAACAACACCACAACCGCCCAAGACAGTAATTCGCGACATATCCTTCATCAGAACATTTCGGATATTTAGATAGTTGCTTTTCTTTTGGTTAGGAATCGTTTGCAAGTTATGAGTCGTTCCGGCAAGTTTTTGAAAACTGAGCATGAGCAGAAATTGCTGGTGTAGTGCATTCATGGCTGAACACAATCTGGACTGTATGGTGTGTGGTACCAAGCTGGAGTATGGCACAGCTGAGAAGGAGCAGGTCTGCATCTACTGTGGTGGAACTGGGTCATCACCCATCTTTTGCCCCAAAGGCCACTTTGTCTGTGATACGTGTCACTCCAGAGATGCTATTGCGTTCCTTGAGAAACTGGCGCATATAGAGAAGAGCCCAAACCCTATGGATGTGGTTGACAGAGCAATGACTCATCCGAGTTTCAAGTTTCATGGTCCTGAACACCATAGCCTCATCCCTGCAGCGATTCTCATAGCCATGAAGAATAGAGGGATTACCAGACCTGACGGGTCGCCAATCACAACTGAGGTTGTTCTGGAAGGAATCAATCGAGGAGCAAAAATTCCAGGGGGCTTTTGCGGATATGCAGGAACTTGTGGAGCCTGTGTGGGAGCTGGAGTCTCAGTCGCGCTCTTTGTTGGAGCCACACCAACAAAAGGACCTGAGCGAACTGTCGCTCACAAGGCGACTGCAACAGCACTCACCATGTCACAAGATGATCTTAGAAGATGCTGCAAAAGGGCAACATACTATGGGATGAAGACAGCAATGGACATTCTCAGAGAAGAGTATGGAATCGATCTAGGAGAACCTCCAGAACTCAAATCATGCAAATATTCTACGAGGAGTAGAGACTGTCAAGAAGAACTATGTCCGTTCTTCGGGGGAGAATAGCACTGGAGATCATTCGATTGTAATTCGGTCACCTACTTCTAGAGCTAACAGGTCTATCGCAGGTCTGTTCTTTGCTGCAATCTCCAATGTATCATAGCTACTTGTCACGAGAAAGAGACTGTTCTCAAGACCATACTCGTAAGTGCCAACAAATGGTAGGTCTCGGACCTCATTCCTGACGGAGAGCTTGTAGTCCTTCTTTGCTGCGGGAGGGAGGTTGGTGACGATGTTTCCAAACTTGTCGATTCTGACGACCTCTCCCTGACGACCCTCCTGATAGAACACCAGTGCTTGATCAAGACCGGGTTTTCTTTCTGTGGACATCACACCGAGAGTCCCGATTTCATGATACGCAGCCGCCTTGGCAAAGATGTCACGACCATGAAAGGTCTTTGAGACCCTCTCATCTATCAGAATCCTGTATACTGTTTCGACTCCATCATCTGAGGCAGCTGGGAAGAGTAGACCATTGTCTGGCCCGATGAAGACGTAGTTCTCTGTCATCACTACAACAGCATCACGGGCAGTTCCGACCCCAGGATCAACGACTGAAACAAAGACTGATCCAGGTGGAAAATACCTGTAGCTCTTGAAGAGGACCCAAGCACCCTCACGGATGGACTGAGAAGGAACCGAATGAGTGAGGTCGGCAATCTGCGCCTGGGGATGAATCGAGTAAATTACGCCTTTCATGACTCCTACATATTCCGACTCTCCAAAGTCTGTCAATAGTACAATCACATCAGCATCTCCTACTCTATCTTGATCAGCCTCATCTCATTATAGTCAGTGACTACACGGATGTAGCCCTTGAGCATTTCATCCACCTCAGAGTCACCAGTATCTACTCTGAGGACCTCACCTGCGATTCCCTTTAGTTTTGAAGGAGTGCTGATGACCATGATGTTGTCCTTCCCAACACGTTCGATAATCCCTGGGCTGATTTGCTGGTTGCCCCTTCCAAATAACATCCCTTGATGACCTATTGGAGACACGATGATTTTTGCATTGGTGAAGTCTTTCACAATGTCAAGAATATCTTGTTCATTCACATCATTCCAGACCTTACCGTTTTGGTAGACATCCACGCCAAGTGTAGTCTTCTTGACCTTTAGCAAGTCTGTGACCGTCTTCACAGTGGTACCAGGGCCAAGAATGTATGACCCGGTTTCTGTCATCTGTTCAATCACAAACTTCGCAATAGCTTCCTGAGCCTCATGTTCATCTGTGGTTTCTGGGCTTGCCTGTTTTGCACCTTGAAATCGAGCAGGAACTGAAGGGCCAAGAAGATATCCATACAGCCGAATGATAAACCGATCCTTGCGAATTGACTGTTCGTCAGCATCCATGATTTCAAACTCAGCAGTCTGTGCGGTTTCTTCGAGGACCAGACGGATAACTTCAGCAGCGTCTGCGGGATTTACCACGAAGATACCACTGTACATCTTGACGCCTGAGGGAACTCCAAGAACTTGGAGGTCATCCAGCTCATAATCTGTCACTGCATCAAGAATGTCCCTGGCTGTCCCATCTCCCCCTACAAACACCAAGAGTCGGACTCCTTTCTCATAGAGAGCTAAGACACAGTCCCTTGTGTCAGAAGCAGAAGTGGAGTTCTCAATGTCGACTTCCACAACCTCGTGTCTTAGACCTGCTTCTTGAATGACGTCTTCGCCCATCTTACCTGGACACGTGATGATTCTGACCTCGTCTCCATTCCTCTTCAGAGCCAGAATTGGTTCGAGTGAGCTCAGAAACTCCAATGCTCGACCTGGCGCGATGGGCGTGGCACCTCTCTTGATAGCTTCCTCTACCACACCGTCGGTTCCCTTGAGACCGACGCGACCGCCCATTCCAGCGATGGGATTCACAAGCAGGCCAACCATCATCTAGTTAATGCAACCTCACTCTCTGACAGACATACACTCTCTAAAGCAGTTTTGATTGGTCTAAATTGTACCATTTCACATTGGAAGAACTTAAGGGAGAGAATGACATTGCTTCTCTTTCTGTGGAGGATTGATTATTGAAGACCATGTCTGAGGAGGAATTCAAGAAGAGGTATTTCGAGATCATGTCGAAGCCCCTCCCTGAAGACCCCGAACAAGTGGACTTTCTGTACGACCGTATTGTGACATTAATCGAGTTCACTGTGAACCGTGCAGAGTACTATGAGAACATCAGACAGGAGAATGCTTCAACATCAAACACACTAGTGGCTATCGCCATCGCAGGGCTAGGTCTCATCGTCACTCTGATTGCGAACTATGACTGGATGACGCACCCTTACACCTACATCTTTGTACCACCATTGATCGTGCTTCTCATTGGCGGAACAGCCTGTGTGTTCAAACATCACCTAGACTCGAACTTCCAGTATCCCCATCAGAAGTATGACTGGATCGAGGAGCGGTGGTACTTCAAGAAGAACATCCCAGCCTTTGAGAAGATGTTGAGTGACAAAATACCAGATGAGACTCAGATACAGGAAGCATTCCTCAGCGACCTAGAGAGGGAGTTTGAGAGGAACGATAATCCTGCCAAGAAGAAGGCGATTCCACTTGACAAAGCGAACCTGGTGATTCTCTACATAGTCACTGCCTACAAGAAGAAATTTGCAAAGTTCATCTCAAAGATCCACACATGGAGCTTCATTCTGGCAGGAGTCTCAATGGCTCTCTTCACGCTCATCTATGCCTTCTTTGTGATGCCGTTCGTCCCCTGATGTAGGTAGTCTATTTCAGAGCTTTGACCTGATACGCAGACAACATCCAGAAGGAGACCCTGACCATCACTTCCTCAAGGAACTGGTCACGTTTGTCAGGTGTCACATCCTCTGGCCACTTGTTTCGCCGGTACTCGTCGAACTTCTGGAATGTGCGGCCGTACTTGGTCTTCATAGGGATCTTGACTCGTTTGTCACACACTGTGTTCAGTGCTCTGATGAGGGTAACAAAGTCGAGGTCAAGCCGGTTGATCCATTTCACGAGTGCCTTGAAGAATGTCTTTGCATCAGCCTCACCCCACTCAAGCGTCCTCACTGCATCTCTGTCCGACGCATTGAGGCGCTCCGAGTTGAAGGAGCAGTCCTTGTCAAAATCACATCGGGCCTTTACGTAGAGCTTACGCTTTGACATGAACATGAATATCTCATGGACACCCTTCTTACGCATCATCTCCTTGTGATCGCTCACCGGAAAGATGAGCTCTATCGTCTTCCCGTCCTTGAACGGAGCCCCAGCTTTGAAATAGAGGTCCAGTGCCCACGCTAGGGCGGGTAGAAAGTTGACCGGATAGGATTCATCAGCGTCTGGCATTTTGACAAGCCGTATTGTGCACTACCCACTGATATTGCTTGGGTTTCGTACGAAAATGAGTCTAGAAGTTTGACTTCTCCCGGTTTTTCACCAGGACCTCGGCCAGCTCTTGGAAGATGTCTACGATACCCTCGCCGGTCTTTGCTGACGACTCGATGTAGGGCATGTCATGCTTGTCTGCAAACTCCCTTCCCTCTGAGGGTTCAACCACACGGTCAGGAAGGTCAGTCTTGTTCGCAACCAGAACCAGCGGTATCTTCTTGTTGATTGCCTTGTGGAGCTCGTCGAGCCACTCTTCCAGCACGATGAACGTTCGTCGCCGGGTCACGTCAAAGACGAGCAGCCCTCCGCTTGACCCACGATAGTACATCGGCCTCAGGATCTGAAAACGGCTCTGTCCTGCCACATCCCAAATTTGCAGCTTCACCGTGACATTGCTCATGTCTTCGCGTTTGATGTCTACGTTCTTGACGGCGAACTGACTACCAATTGTTGTCTTGTAATCTGTCCTAAAGAAGCCGTGGGAGAAGCGAGTGACTATGGCGGTCTTACCAACAGCGCCCTCACCTAACACTACAATTTTGAAAAGATAGTCGTAAGTGCTGCTCATATGTATAGTCACCCTGATGTGATATGCGGTAAGACGTCTAAAGCGATAAACGACTCACGGCACTAATAAGGTTTCGTAAGATTTAGGTCAGGGGTGTGACCCTGCAGGTCCAGAGCTGTCGGATTGTCAAATAACGATTGTTATTTCTAGCCGATTACACAGTATATAAGGTAAACGGAATCAGTCCTGCTGGGTCGGAAAAGGTACAGGTGTCATCACACAGAACTATGGTTTGGAGCAATGAGGGAGATAATCAGGGTTTGTGTTCACGCATGGAAATCTATGTTCCTCGTAAGACCCAATCCAAGAATTTCCTGAGGAGTCTGTTGAACTCTTCCGGTTGTTCACACATTGGGACATGGTCAGCACCTCGCACCACAGCAATGTCAGAGCGAGGAATTGCATCACAGAGAGCCTTGGCCACATGAGGAGGTACCACATCATCATCTTCACCAACGATGACAAAAGTAGGCACGTCAATCTCACCAAGCCGGTCTGTGATGTTGAACTTGTTACTGACGATGAGGTCTCGCATCAAGAGAGTAACGTTTGCAAGATCAGTTGATTTGTGGCTCTCTAGGGCTTCTTTCATGAGGCCTTGAGCGACCTTCAAGATAGCAAGGTCAGAAGATGTATCGACTAGAACGAGTGCACGAGGCTTCACACAGTTGTTCTTCAGAACATATGACATCGCAACGCCGCCACCCATCGAATGCCCAATCAGTACAAAATTCTCGAGTTTCAGATGTCTGACTAAGGCTGAGACCTCTCCTACAAATTGCTGCTCAATTGTTACGTCACCATTGACAGTGTCTGATTTTCCGTGTCCGGAGAGATCGATTGCTATGGTCCTGTGTTTGTACGAGAATTCGTCAAGTTGATTGGACCAGACCAGATGGGACCCCCCACCGCCATGAATGAATAGAAGAGAGATCCCTTCTGTTTTGTCAGGTCTCTTGTCGACATCGACATAGTGTAGGGTTATGCCATTGTGGGCAAAATAGGGCATGAGCTAACTTTTCTCATGAACGTTATAGAACCTTGTTGCTCTAAGCATAGTTTTTGTGAGTCACTCTGGAGGTTCCTTCAGTCTCATATACTGAGTTGGCGTCAGTTTTGGAAGCTCGAGGGACAATACCACCATCCACATCAAAAAGAACACAAAGAACAATGTGAAGAATGAGTCAGCCAAGATGCCGCTACGAGCCAATTGTGTACTGATGAAAGATTCGAGGATTAAAAACCAAATTGAGAGTGCTAGTAGGATGATGGAACTTGCTAGTATCATGCGGCTTACTGATTGAGGATGTTTCTGTTCCATGAACGATGACTCTAGTTCCTTATACAGCTCTGTATCTGTATGCTTTATGATCTCTCGTGCAACTTCTCCAGCCTGGAATTCATGCTTGAATAGTCGTTCAATGGTAATGTAAGCACGATACGTTTCCATCCCAGCACTATTCTCCTCAATTAGAGAGTGAATTTCACCCTTCATGTATGGGACTCGTCTGCGAGAACCATAGAATCTGAAGCTGATGACTCTAGCATCCCACCATGATAAGCCGCGTGATGTCATCGTAACAAACAGTACGCCTGCACATAGAAACAGGATGAAAACAGGAAAAGCAAGCAGTGTTGATACAAGAGGCTTGGACAGTGGTTCAATCCACGGCGCATAATAGTTGTACCACACGTCATATGAATAATGAAGCGTGAGTAGAAAGACCAAACTCAGCGCGACGACATAGATGACTGAAAACTTCAGGCTTTCTGAGTCTGCTATCCTTTTTCCCAGTCTGGTTAACCAAGAATAGTCACTAGGTGAAGTGACACCACGATTTCTTCGGTAGGACCCGATTGCTAGCCACCTGAAGACTATTAGCACTACCATCATTGGATAGACATAGACAACTAATGCCAATGAGAAGACACTAAATTCCAGAGCAATCCCCTCTCGTTATGATTCCCTTGAAGGGTAATAAGCCTAGGCACAAGAATTTCGAGAATTCTATGTGAGAATCATGAGCAGGTATCTTTTTCTCTGAATCCGTGATGAGAGAGGATGTGAATCCCATGACTGACAGGCTTTTTGGGACAACAGGTGTGAGGAAGGTCTACGGTACTGAGTTTGACCTAGAAATGGCTATGAACCTGGGAAAGGCTCTGGGAACACACCTAGGAGAAGGCACGGTCCTCATAGCAAGAGATGCCCGGACAACAGGCATGATGGTTGCGGACGCGCTGTCTGCAGGAATCATGTCTACAGGAGTCAATGTTGTCAGAGGAGGAATCATGCCCACGCCGACCCTTGCATTTGCAACAAAGAAACATGGGTTTGGCACCGGCCTCATGGTGACCGCATCCCACAATCCACCTGAGTACACAGGGGTCAAGTTCTGGTCAGGGACAAGCATGGGTTATCGACCTGAAGAAGAACGCGAGCTGGAGAAGATCTACGAGTCCAAAGAGTTCAAGGTTGCAAGCTGGGATGCTCTGGGCAAGGAACATACTATGGAGAGCGCAGTGGAGGACCATATCGAGGCGATTCTGAAGAAGTGTGACGCTGACCTCATCCGTTCAAAGGAGTTCAGAGTCATAGTGGACCCAGGAAATGGAGCTGCATGCGTACTGACGCCATATCTGATGCAGCGACTCAACTGCAAAGTTGTCACAATCAATGGACAGCTCGACGGTCACTTTCCGGGAAGACCTTCAGAGCCTGAAGAGGAGTCTTTAGGCGACCTCATCCAGATGGTCAAGAAGACGGGTGCTGATCTCGGAATTGCCCATGACGGGGACTCTGACAGAGTAGTGTTCGTCACAGGGGACGGGGAAGTGATTCGGGGTGACAGGACTATTGCCCTCCTTGCACGACAGGTGTTGAAGGACTCTAAGGGGAAGACAGTTGTCACCACGGTGGACAGTTCCCTAGTGCTGGATGAAATAGTTGACAAGGCTGGAGGAAAGACAGTTCGTACTCCAGTCGGCGACATCCAGGTGGCCATCAAGTTGGGAGAAGCAAAGGGAGTCATTGGTGGAGAGGCCTGTGGAGTGTACATATTCCCAGAGGCTCATCTCGCTCCCGAACCATTCCTGGCAGCATGCAGGGTCCTTGAGCTCATGGCAAAGACTGGAAAGACGTTCAGCGAGTTGATTGGGGACATTCCACAGTATCCACTGCTCAAGGGCAAGCTGAACTGTCCAAACGAGAAGAAACAACCAGTCATGGATGCCTTGGCAAAGCAACTTCCGAAGAAGCTAAAGGACATGGTGGAGGTCATCACTGTGGATGGCTTAGGGATTTCGTTGAAACAGGGATGGGTCCTTGTGAGACCATCAGGGACAGAGCCCGTCATCAGAATAACCTGCGAGGGTCCTACAGAGGACATCGTGAAGGAGATTCTGAAGACCTCAGAAGAGGTTGTTAAGTCAACGATTGCATCAGTTTGAAGTTCTAAGTGCAAACAAGGTTAATAACGGAACTGCGGATGTTGAACCTGAATTATGGGGTTATTCTAATGCCAGGCGAAAAGGAAGAACTTGAAGCTGAAATCATGGATGAGTTCGAATGGGCATTGAAAGACCCAAATGAAGAGAAGATCCGTCAGCTTGGAGAAGTAGTCAGTATAATCACAACCAAACTGACAGAGGCCATCACTAACCTACAGATTTCCGTCATGGACTTGGAGAGCAAGGTTGATGCCATGGAGAGCAGGATGTCCTCAATGGCTGTACGTGCACCTGCCGCAGCAGCGGATCCCGCGGCGGCAGCAGCTGGGGGAGAACCGATTCCAACAATGGCTAAAGCACCTACGCCAAGGCCAGCTGGGGCTGGTGGCGGCATGAGCATGATGGGAGAGCTCAAACAACTTCTAGCAGCTAGGAGAAGAAAGTCTGAAAGTGGATGAGTGCCCTAGAACAATAGATCCACACTGTTTTCACGGTAGAAAGGACCTGCATGTTCAGGAAGGGATATTGAGAACGCCTCAGCCCTCTTGCAGTCAGCTTGAACTCCGCGCAGGCGAGTCCGTGCATCATATAGCTTCTCGTAGAAAGTGTCAGCCTTCTTGACCTGCGACTTGTGTTTCTTGAGAGCCGCCACTGCTGCAGGATATGAGTCACTTATATCGACATGGACATTGGGTCGTGAGATCAATGTGTTGATCTCCATATTGAGTATCTTCTCGACCCTGTGTGCGTTTTCAAAGATGGTTGTGTGAGATGCCCATTCGACAGCCTCATCGACTATCCGAGCACACTGCTGATGGTTTCGATTATAGTCCTCTGAGTGGTGAGTGATGACTATCCTCGGTCTAGATTTCAGAATGGCTCCAACGACCTCAGTCGTCAGAGTCATGTCAATCGCAAAGTCATCGCGTTCACTGAGAAAGAGATGCCTCACCCCCAGAATGCCACACGCCATCTTGAGTTCCTCATTCCGCACCTCGTTTCCAGTCATACAGTGAACATCGACATGAACCCCACGTTCTGTATGTTTCTTGATGGTTCCACCTGCTCCAAGAGTTTCGTCATCAGGATGCGCAATTACAACGAGGATGGATTCCTCATCTGAGCCGCTCATGCAGGTTTCTTTCTATCACCATCTAATCAAGTTTGGCACTCACTATTTGTCGAGACCATTTGCCTTAAAGGGGCAGAGTGGAATGGGAGGTAGAGAGGAGTATGGAAGGATGAGAATAGGAGTCAACCTGTATCCCTCAGTCGGTGGTTCAGGCCATCTCGCAACACGTCTGGGTCAGGAGCTGGCACGGAGGAATCACGTTATACATTTCATCACATACCAGAGGCCCTTCTCGCTGATGTGGGAACAGACGACAGGAGTACATGTGGACCTTGTGGACCGATTTGACTATCCTCTGTTCAAGGCAACTGGACCACCATATGCCATGGCACTTGCTTCCAAGATAATCAAAGTTGCCAAGTCTTCGAACCTCGACCTGGTCCATTCCCACTATGCAATCCCTCATGCAATGTCAGCATACATGGCAAGGGAGATCATTGGTATACCATATGTTGTCACTCTGCATGGCTCAGATGTCCATACACTAGGGCTCGACCCAGCCTATCAGCCAATAGTGAAGCACACTGTCGAAAAGGCGAATGCAGTCACAGCGGTTTCTGAGTTTCTGAAAAAGAAGGCTCATGAGGAACTTGAAATCGAGAGAGAAATTCATGTGATCCCCAATTTCATCGATGTTGAGAAGTTTAAACCACTGAGTGGAATACGTCTAATCGTGGAGAGTGGATGCGTCGGACTCCGCTCCCAGGCAGAAGCAGAGGAACTGAATCCTGGAGAGAAGATTCTCCTTCATGCATCTAACTTTCGTGAAGTGAAGAGAGTCGTGGAATTGGTCGAAATAATGAGAATCGTTGTAGACCACTTTCCAGATGTGCGACTGATAATCGCTGGTGATGGCCCTACGCGTATTGAGGTGGAGAGGAAGATAGAGGCCTTGGATCTCTGCAACAACATACACCTGCTTGGCGTGAAGAGCAACATGCAAGAGATAATGTGTTCTGCGGACATGTTCCTCTTGAACTCGACACTCGAGGGAATGCCACTTGTACTCCTAGAAGCGATGTCCTGTAGCCTTCCAGTCGTGACAACTCCAGCTGGTGGAATTCCCGAACTTGTCCGTCCCGGAAAGGATGGGGCTGTCACTAAAGGGTTCGAACAGGAAGAATATGCTCAGATTGTCATAGAGCTCCTTGAGAATGACTCAAAACGGAGGAGTCTTGGGAAAGCTGGGAGAGAGCGTGTGGAGGAAAACTTCTCGTCCAAGAAGATTGTTGAGAAGTACGAGAAAGTATTCGAGAGTGTACTCGCATAATGGAGGACTGAGATCCAAATTGAAGCCCAGTGTCTTGAGAATCTATCAGGATTACATCTGGAATGGTGAAAATCCAGAACTAGCAGAGAAGCTCTATGGTTCTCCACCAATAACCTTGGATGCGCTCATAGACAAAGCCCCTGTACTATTAAACGCATACAAAGATATGCTCTGGCATATTCCAGAGAGATCTTCAATTCTTCAAGACACTCTGAAAAGGGTCAACAGAGATCTTGGTGCTCTCACACCAAAGGTAAAGGAGAGTATATCCACTCTGTCTGAGGGTGCTGTGGAATCAGCCCACCAGACAGTCACGATGGGTGGTCCGGCATACATACTGAACAAGGCAATCACTGCGACAAGAATAGCTTCCATCGCGTCGGAGGAGGGTCTTCCCCTCACTCCATTCTTCTGTGTGGCGGACTATGATATTGTACAATCGGAACTCACAAACATTCGTACTCCCGTGATGGGGTCAGGTGGGACCCTCGTGAGTGTCCCAGTTCCTGCAGGTTATGAGCACTCCCCTGTTAGCGTGATGCCATTACCTGAGGTTGATTGGTTGAATCAGGTCGAGGAAAATCTCAGGGCAAGTTACAGACCCATCTTCAAGGTCATTGAGGGGAATTCGCGATTCCTCTTTGAGGAAAGACTGGAGCAGTCCATCACCATCGTCAGACATGCGTTCCTAAATGCTTCTACTCTTGGAGAGTGGGCCCAGAGAATATTCGCTTATCTCTTCAATGTCATAGGAGATCTTGGGATTCCCATAGTCCCAGCCTCGCACAAGGAGATTCGAGAACTACTCATCGAGGGCATGGAGTTCATGCTAGCCCGTGAAAACAGAGACCGTTTTCTGAAGACTCATGGAGAAGTCACTGACCTAATAGTAAACAGGGGATATGAGCCTGGGATTGGACGCCGTGGACCAGACTATGTTCCCTTCTTCTATGAATGTCCAGAACCTGGATGTAACTCTAGCAGAACCGAACTCCACTATGAGGAGAGAGGTGCAACAGCTCTACTCACAGGTAAGTGCCCCACTTGTTCACAACTCATAGAGATTGAAACTTCAGCTGACGACCCTTTTCTTGGAGAGATAGCCCAACTCATATCACCACGAGTCGATTCAAGGCAAATTGTAGTCGACACTCTCATCCCGACCGTAGCACACATTGGTGGGCCTGGAGAAACAGCATACTATGCTCAGGTCATACCATCCGCATTAGCAATGTCGATACCATTTCCACTCTTCATCAAGTATCCAAGGGTCTACTTCAACACACCATGGAATGAGAGTCTTGCTAAGAGCTTGGAAGGAGAAGGATTGGAGATACTTCATAGAAAGGACATGTACAGTGTCTTAGGGAAGGTTGCGAGGTTTAGAAAGAAGAACCGAAACGAAGAGATGAACGAGCAACTGGATGAACTTCGTAGGCTGATACTTGACACTCACTCGAGCCTCAACAAGTCACTAGATGAAATAACCGGGAAGATATCGGCGACCTCAGGAGAAGAGAGCGAAAGACTCCGGTTCCTCAAACTTGACCTGGAGCGGTATCTGAGCTGGACATTCGGTCAATATGCAGAGAATAAACTCGGACAAGAGTCAACATGGTCGTGGATAGAGTGGGCAATCAATTCGGGTTTCATGGATCTATTTGGACCATACGAGCGAGCCTATGTGGGACCGATGAAGAACGGTGCCACGGTGTTTGTCAATTTCTCTGTCTGAGCTAACCGAGTTCCTTTGTTAGTAGGCTACCCAAACGAGGAATTCCCTCTGAGATGATATCAGGTGGAGCGTAGGAGAACCCAAGCCTCATAGTGTTACGTTCTGGAAGACTTTGTCTGACATCCTGATTATCTTTGGTCAATCTGAATCCAGACTGTGGGTAAAATGCAACTCCGGGAACATACAAGAGGTCATTGGGAATGGCTGCTGATTCTAGGAACTTTCCAGCGTCAAACTTCTTGTCTTCACTCTGCCACCAGATGAAGAAACCTCCAGTTGGATCAGTCCGTACTCCTGCTGGGAATGATTCGTCTATAGCTTTTGCCATAGCCTCATAGCGCTTCTCATATTGTGGAAGGCTTTCCTTCAATGCTTCGTCAATATACTTCCGATAGTACTCATCAAGAATACGTTGAACCAATGTAGTTGTGCAGAGGTCCAAGTATCCTTTATCTTTGAGAACCTGTTCTCTGACATTTGCTGGAAGAACTGAGTATCCTACTCTTAGTACTGCGGCCTCCTTGCTGCTAGTACCAAGATAGGCGACTCGATTGTTCTCCTTATCGAGCGTTTTGATTGGTTTTGGATTCTTCTTGAATTGGATTTCTGCATAAGCTGAATCCTCGATCAACAGGATATCATCAGCCTCAGCGATATCAAAGAGGGCTTGGCGTCGCTTGAATGGAAGAGTGGTGCCTTTTGGATTGTCAGAGTCAGGAACAACATAGATTATATCAGGACATTTTCCAAATTTCTTCTTTGAAACCTCAATTGCGCGTTCGACATCCTCGGGGATTATCCCGTCGAGGTCAGTAGGAATTGTAATGACACGAGCACCAAGTTTCTCAGCAGGTGCTAAGAATCCAAGATATGCAGGGGAAGGTGTGATTATCACATCACCAGGATCGATTAATGTATCCAGTAAGGCATAGAGTGCCTGTTGCGAACCGTTTGTGATTGAAACATTCTCCCATCCTGTTTCGCAATCTATGGGAATGCCTCTGACATCACATAACCGCTTAGCAAGTGTCTTCAGGAACCATGATTCTCCGCCTGTCGGACCATAGTTTAGATCCTCAAGAGCTAGCTTTGGATTCTCCTTATACCTTTGACTTAGATCTGCCATGATATTTGCGAAGATATCAGTAGGTATGATGCCTGGTTTTCCACCCGCAAAGTAGTACTTTACTTTGTACTTGAGAAGAGCTCTGATTTGAGATTCCTCAATAAAAGTAGTCCAGGTAGCAAAGCTATAGCCATTGCCAATTGTGTTTGCCATTTGTACCCGCTCCCGAGAACCCGCATATGATTCTCGTTAAACGAAGCATGCACACTTCTGTACATGCATCAGTTTAAATCGCCTTTATCCTTTTCCACAGTTTTTTGATTCAGGACGTACGCTTCCGAACTCCTGTGTACATAAGTGAACGTCTGAAATGTGCAAATGAAAGAAATGCTCACCTAGTCTCAGCGTTGATTGAAGCAGCTGCTGCTGCTGGATCTTCAGCATTGACAATAGACCTTGCAGCAATGACAAAGTCTGCTCCTGCATCAATAGCAGCCCTCGCACTACCCCCTTGCGCTCCTACTCCAGGACTGATGATTGGAATCTCGGAGCCAAGGACCTCTCGGATCTCTGCGATCTTCTCAGGGTATGTTGCACCAACTATTACACCATCAGTGTCCCACTTTCGTGCAATTCTAGCAAAGTAGAGATAGAACGGTTCGGACTTCTTTCCGTCAGGGGATACATGGAGACCGTATCCCTCCTTTGCACCCGGATGAGACATATAGCAGAGTGTGATGATTCCACGTTTGAGGAGTGTGGCCATCTCAAAGACACTAGCCAGACCTCCTTCCATTCCAACAAGAGGATTGACAATGAGCGCGTCAAAACCCGCTTCGAAGTAGTACTTTGCTATGACCTTGTTCGTGTTTCCGATGTCGTTCAACTTGATGTCAGCTATGGCCGTGACTCCAGCATCATGGATTGCATCAATGATCCTAGGAATCCCCTCGAAGAGGCCAACTGGAAGAACCAGATGTCGGTTGATCTTGAACGCAACAGCATGTTCAGCTGTGGCAGATATAATCCGTAGCGCTTCCTCCTCGAGTCGTTTCTTCTCAGCCTGAAAAGCTGGTCCATCCTTCCCAGATACGTCGGTTGTTAGGTCAAGCCCGATGATTAGCTTGCTCTTTCTCACAAAACTAGATGCAGTAAGTTTCCTCTTGTACACGCGACTCACACCTACTTGTTTCTCCATGCGCCAAGCGTCCAAATAAATTCTCGTCATGTCCAGTGTACACTTATATCAGACTCGGGACAACAGAAGTTTGGAGAGGTACCCTTGAGTCCAGACTGGTTGATGACCCGGGTCACAGTTGTTGTGCTTGCTATCATTGGTCCAATCTACTTCGTCCTACTGATGTTCTTCATCCCACAGATGACTCCGTTTGGAGACCCAATGTTGGACTTGCTCTTCCATTATGTTGGGGTGCCTATTGTCTTCTCAGTGCCTTGGGTTGGACTCATCTACTATCAACGATATAGACTGGCGAACACTGTACATATCATGGATGAAACGATAGCTGGTGTACCACTGAGGTGGCGTGTCTTCTATGGGGCAAACGCAGCCTTCGTACTCATGCTGTTTATTCTACCAATGGCAACTCCTCCCTTGGCAATCATCCTAGGACTGTTCGTTGCTGGGACTTTGTTCTACAGAATTGGTGTCGGTAAGTTTGGAGGAGGAAAGGCTGGTGCAGCGATTGCTATTCCTGTAGCCATAGCACTCTGTATTCTTCCAATCATTGTCATGCTTGAGTTCATGCCACTCTATCTTGACGTGTGGAACAACATTCTCCTGACTTGGGAGAGTTTCTGGTTGAGAGTAGTCTATGGCTTTGCTCAATGTTTGGTCAATGCACTCAGTTTCGGAGCTCCGGTCTACTTCATTTACTTTGGAGCGCAGGAGTATGACAAGGGTCTCTATGGAGAGGTATACACGAAGACACCAACCAAATGGATACGAGTTGGAGAGTTCCTCATCTTCGCAGTTTTCCTATACTTGTACCTACCACCAATCCCAACGCCTTTGGGTACAATATACTTCATGGATCAGTCAGTCCTATTCAATCAGTACATTAACTGGGTCTCGCTTTCCATTGTTGCGATAATGTACATCGTGAAGTTTGTCTTGAAGGTCGAGAATGACACGACAATGGGTGGATTCTCAAACCTCTTCGTCATAGGTCTCTTTCTTGTCGTCGAGCTGTTCTTCAAGACCAACCTGCTACTCATCACTGCCATCATCTGGCTGGCATTTCTCGTCTATGGCGGACTCACTGCTGTGAGCTATCTTAGAGCATCTTCTCGTGAAATCTACTAGAAGTGGTCAGATTGCATCAGTATCATAGTCGCCTATTGCGACGATTTGACATCCCTGATATCCTGTATCCGCAGTGAAGAGTAGCTCTCCATTTCTGAATATTGCAAACATGCTGGGCTGAAAGGTGTAATCTGTGTAATAAACGAAGACCATTTCTTTATGTCCGTCTTGATCTATGTCGCCTAGCTTAATTGCATCATGTAAACAACCTTGGTGGGCGGGACCAGAGAAATTGATGGTATTTGTGAAGGTGCCATCTACATACTCGTATACATTGAAACCTACTCCAGGATCTGTCGAGATAAGTCCAGCTGCAACAATCTGAATTTTACCATTGTTCAAGACATCTCCAACCCTTGCAGACATGGCAAACATTGGTGCTTCCCAAGTTTTGACCAGTTGTCCATTTGAGTATTCCAAAATCTTGGAAGGGTTGTTCCTATGATGGAGGAAAATCTCATTCGCCCCATCACTGTCTAAATCCAGTATCTGGACATTGTCAATCCAGTTTTGAACACCCAACTCTAAGGCGTAGTCCGCTATTTCTATCCAAGTGTCAACCTGATAATCAAAGAGCCTGAGTAGTAAGAGACCAGGATCAATGTTACTGGTTGGAAACTCCTCTACCACAATGAACTCAGGGTCTGAATCTCCGTCGACATCACCCACTGCACCGATGCACCCGCCAACTTCTCTACGATATTCTGAGGAAATTGTGAAGATTGGAACGTACCCACCATCAATCCACTTGAAGACTGCTGAGTGGATGTCCCAGTTAAGGGTGGTGACAAGAAGCTCCAAGTGATCTCCTTGATCGCCATCCAAATCTGCTGCAACAATGGACTTAACGGTCTGTTGACGTGTTCCCGGTGGTGCGATAGTGTGTGTTGGAATCATGGCTCCATTTATCCAGTCAAATATCTGGATGTATTGACCTCCGGTTATGGTTTCATTCATGCCATCACCATCCACGTCTACTACGATGATTTCATCAACATTCGTATAGCCAGTGTGGTCCCCATACCCAAAATGCTTCACTGGAAATGTCCTATCATAGTACCACGCACCATCTGTAAGCTCAAATGCTGAAACTGTAAGGTCGTCAAGACCACCACCAAAGAGAAGTTCATATCCATGATTTATTACCTGAGTACCAGTTGTATCTAGATAGAGCTGATCTATGTAGAATAACGATCTGACCCGATCACCGACTGTACGATCGTGGTCGATGACTCTAACTCTTATACTCTGACATTCATCGTCTGGTAATTCAGCAGAGTACATTTTGTCAGTGGTTTCGTCTGTAGGCGATACTATATCATACCATGTTCCTTGGTACTCCACCTGGACTGAAAATCCTTCGAAGTATGCGTCTCTATTTGGAAAATCAGCATGACATTCAATATACAGTTTAGTGTCCTGTCGACTAGATAATCCATTGAACTCAAAGATCCATCCTAGCTCACTTGTGTCATCTCCGGGGGACTTTGCAGTTTGTTTATTTATTCCTTCAGTGAGGACCTCGTAAACATTGTCCGATTCGAATGTATCAGAATAAGTGCCTGTTGTAGACCCATATCCAACTTCAGGACATATATACTCGGTATCAACAAGTTCGATTCCAGGAATGGATGGATGAGTTATAGTAACGGTCCTGGATTCCGAGGAACCAGACTTTGCGGTTTCGCCTTGACTGAAAATCCTAATTTCATAGGTTCCAGGAACTCCTATCAGACTCCAACTGACTCCATAGGTTTCGTCCTGGAATAGATCTGCCATCTGAGGTTGAACTCCACTTATGATTTCGAGGTAAGTACCATCTACATTCGTGAAGTCAGAAGAACCCTCACCAAATGAATACTGGACAAACGTTTCTACCGATCCTGCATCACCTCTCTTGGCAAGAACACTTCCGCTAACAGAGAATAATTCGCCTTCTTCAATAGCAAGACCATCCTGAGGACTCAAAATCGTAACATCGAGCGCAGTCTTAGGCGGCTTCGCAGCTAATGCAAGATTCAGACTCAATGATAGTGTTAGCAAGAATACTACTGCAAACAAGATTTTCCTCTTCATTCTATAACATCTCCTCCTAGTCACAACTAACCTTGAAAATCAAAGAACAAAGCAGTCCATGGAAAGGTTGTTCCCGCTATTCAATGAAATCTTGGGTCCACTTGCTTTCTAACAGGTCAATCTAAACCCTCAATTAGGTTTATGTTAAATCTTACGAATTTAACAAAATGATGTTGCTCAGTCACAAAAGTACAGATTCCATACATTGTCGAAAAATCGAAAGAACACGATTGGCAAAATTCAGTCATCGATTCGAAACTTTGAGGAGTCAGAATGGACATCCAATCGCATTGACGATTTTTCGAAAACACTGATTAAAGATGTGTATTTTGAGCTCGAACCAGATGTTCTTCCAGTATGTCCTAACAGGATTGAACGATTTTTTTTCTAAGTGCGAGAAAAAGCGCTAGGCGGCGTTAAAAAGCGAAATTCGGATATGGTTATATTATACCTGTAACACTTCTTTTCATGTCAAGTTCATCTGGACGACTGTCGTTCGTGGACTTGAAAGCGTGAGATTGGGAGGATCTCAATCCTCCTGATCCGAGAGAGGATGAAAAGATGGGCGATACCTTCAGAGGTACCGCCATACCACTAACAAATCAGAGGACAAACCGGATGATAGTAACAATATCCCTGGGCATTGTTTTCGCGCTGTTTGTTGGTGGATTTGTTATGGCGGTAAACAATGACGGAGGTCAGGATCCTGAACTTGTTGCTGATGTACAACTCGTCAACAAGGAGGGTTTTGACCTTACTGAAACCGCCCAGCAACAATCTTGGGAAATGCTGGATTTTGTGATGGAATCGGAAAGCGGTTGCTGGGGTCCATTATGCACTGAGCAGGGAAGCATCGACTTTGTCGGTGACAATCTTCCAGACCTGCTCCCACTATGCATCGATAATGAATATCTTGCACAGTGGTACGTAGACATCCTGGTCTTTGGTGGCTACAAGCCATGGGAGCTAGGAAGCTACATTGATGTTTGGCAAAAGGGTGTAAATCAGGGAAGAATATTCATCCAATGGACATGGACTGGTAAGGGCGATTGTTGCGCCTACGATTATTATCGAGCTACCTTCTATGTATTAGAGGATATATGCCTCGAGAGTAATCAGTACCCAGACGTTGCTCCATGGACACTCACTGCTGATGATGGATATCGTACAATTCCAGGCAAATGTGTGACCTTCGAGATCTACACATTCTGGACAGGTTGTGTACCCGGTGAGGATCCATCCCAGGACTTCACGATAATCCATTCACAGTCATTCCAGCTTCTCAAAGTGTATCATCCTCACTTTGAAAAATCACGTACTCACCACACACCCCCGCCTTTCATGACAAACACCTGGTCATAACCAAACATCGCAAGAGTCCAAGCATCTGTGAACCATGGGAACACTAAAGGAACTAGTGAAAATCAGGCGGCCAACTAAAGAGCGCTTGATGGTAGCATGTGCTCCTTCAACTACTCTAGACAGGTTTGAAGAAGCTTGAAGGTTTCAAGGCAGTGGATTCGACCTTTGTCGGATCATATGAAATGAAACTTTTCTCGTCTATTTTCGAGCCTCATGATGGGGAAATGTAAAGTCATCGGGCGCTTGCAGAATCTTTCGATTTTTCGAAAGAACCTGATTTCGAAATCCCAAGGTCCTAGGTATCAAGTATCTCGAGCGCATTCGGGAGTCTGATGATGAATAGGCTATTGGAATTCGAAATGACATATCAAACGACCCTCTACGTGATAGTGGAGTTATTGGTTTCATAGTCGTGATCATCTGGATGAAGAAAGGAAGATAAGAACCCACTCCAGAGTCATATAATTGGTAGGCGGTTGTCTTTCCGGGTATATCTCCGTTGGTCGAATGGGTCAACAATCCAGGTCATGACCTTGATTTCACAAAGACAACTGCAACTATGAGTATCACAACCACAGAACCTAGTGAGATAGCTAGGGTCAGAGTGTTGAGAAAGCCATCCTCTATTCCTCCTGGATCAGATGTCGTGGTGCTAGTCGTGGTGGTTGTGGTAGTTGTAGTGCTTGGTGGAGTTGTCGTAGTGGTTGGTGGAGATGAATCCTGTACAGTATAGGAGAAGACAGACGTCGTAACACCGTTTCCAAGCGTGTCATTGGCATACACCGTGTACATCACAGTGACATCAGGTGCCTGATGTGGAATTGTTGTTGTCCATGTGTCAGTCTGAGGATGAGTCATCGTCTGATTGGTCCAGATGACTCCATCCACTGAATAGGTGAGGATGACCTCATCAACCCCAGTTGCGTCTGTGACCGTGACAGTCACAAGAACATCATCGGTGTCATAGGGGATGAGTGGATCAATGACAACTGACGAGATGTCTGGAGGTGTTGTATCACCTGGGGGGGTTGTGGTTGTAGTAGTGCTAGTGGTAGTCGTAGTGGTCGTTTCTGGAGCGTAGTGGAATAATGGATTCTTTGAGAGCTCGTAATACTCTCCAGCTTCGTAATCAGTGAGGTTGAATGGACCGCAGGTCACATGAGGATCTGAGGGATTGAACACTGGATTCCAGGTATTCCATCCAGCATAGCCTATTCCAGAAGTGTCATTGAAGATGTGCTTTGGAAAGATGTAGTCGTAAGCAATTCTACTGAAATGCCAATATGAATCGGTACTGAACTCGACAACTGCAACATAGGGAGAGGGTGCG
>Ga0209536_100001047_pt1 | contig 45921 bp, 35 predicted proteins | sample DeeMarSeWOR28_12_FD_187461 | JGI IMG/M metagenome (GOLD analysis project Ga0209536, IMG submission 187461) | Marine sediment microbial communities from White Oak River estuary, North Carolina - WOR-2-8_12 (SPAdes) (version 2) | ecosystem: Environmental > Aquatic > Marine > Intertidal zone >...
AAGCTCCCGGTACTCCAGTCGCGGCACTTCGACCTGCAGGTCAATGCGGTCCAGCAGCGGGCCTGAGACGCGCGCGCAGTAGCGCTGAATCTGCTCCGACGTGCAGCGGCAACGCCCGCCCGGGTCGCCCAGAAAGCCACACGGACAGGGGTTCATGGCGGCAATGAACTGGAAGCATGCCGGAAACTGCGCCTGACGCGCGGCGCGCGAAATGATGATCACACCAGTCTCCAGGGGCTCACGCAGCACCTCCAGCACTTTGCGATCAAACTCGGGCAACTCATCGAGGAACAGCACGCCCCGATGCGCCAGCGAGATCTCGCCGGGCCTCGGATTCGAGCTGCCTCCGACCAGTGCAACGGCAGAGGCCGTGTGATGCGGTGCGCGAAACGGCCGCTGTTTCCAGGTGCCTGCGCTGATGTTCCGGCCGCTGACGGAGGCAATGCTCGCGGTCTCCAGGGCTTCGGCATCCGTCATCTCCGGCAAAATACCGGGCAGGCGGTGGGCGAGCAGACTTTTGCCCGTCCCGGGCGGGCCGATGAAAAGCAGGTTATGAGCGCCCGCCGCCGCGATCTCGAGGGCACGCCGTGCCTGGACCTGCCCGCGGACATCGGCGAGATCCGGCGTGTCGTCGCGTGACGCCTCGCGCACGCCTGCGGGTACCGGCTCAAGCCGCACGGTATTCTGAACATGCGCCGTGACCGCCAGCAGATGTGCCGCACCGAACACCACACCGCCCTCGACCAGCGCGGCCTCGGCGCCGTTGTCTTGCGCCACGACCAACGCGCGCCGGCTTGCCCTGGCCGCCAGCGCAACCGGCAACACGCCGTTCACGGGGCGCAGCGCCCCGGACAAGGCAAGCTCGCCCATGAATTCATGCGTGGCGAGCGCCTGGGGCGGTATCTGGGCGGATGCCGCAAGAATGCCCAGCGCGATGGGGAGATCGAGACGGGTACCCTCCTTGGGCAGATCTGCCGGCGCAAGATTGACGGTTATGCGTTGCGCGGGAAATTCGAAACCACTGTTGAGCAATGCGCCGCGCACCCGATCCTTGCTTTCCTTGACCGCCGTTTCAGGCAAGCCCACGATGGACAGGGAGGGCAGACCATTCGAGAGGTGAACTTCGACCGTAACCAGGAGGGCATCAACGCCCACCAGGGCCCGACTGTAGACTATGGCAAGCGCCATGGCATCCTTTCCTCGCTCTCCTCCGTCCCTGGAGGTATCGACAACCGCCCGACGACCCGTCGGACCCCGCAGGCAGCATCAGGGCATCATACTGAATTCACGCCACGCCTTCCTGTCAATCCCGTCGCGCCGGTACGGCGCTGCGAAAACCGCTAACCGCCGTCCATGTCGGTCTCGTCGACGGCCTTGATTTCGCTCTCCGATGCCACGGTGCGAAAACCGAGTCGCTCTTCCAGCACGGCTACCCGCAGGGCAAGCTCGTCCAGCTTTGCCCGGCTGCGCGCCAGCACCGCCTGCTGCACGTCGTATTCTTCGCGGGTCACAAGATCCAGCTTGTTCAAGGCCGCCTGCAGGGCCGCCCGTAGATTCCTTTCCACATCCCCCTGAATCTCCCGTACGCCTTGGGGTACCGCCGCGGAAACCCGCCGGGCGAGGTCGTCAAATATCTTCGGATCGATCATAGCGCTAACCATAGAACATCGGCCTCGATGAGGTCCACTACCGCGTGATGGCCCGCACCCTATTGGTGCGCATGCCTGAGACATGCACCCAACGGGCTCCCCATTTTGGTGCAGCCGACCAGCCCGGCGATCCAGAAAATATCATATCTAACTGATTATTAGAATACTTTTCGAGTGGCACAGTAACTGCTATGGCCTGTGGTAATCCACAAAGGACCCGTCGCGGCGACACGACGTTGGGGGATTAAACGTTTTTTCAACTGACTATTGAGGAGCCGATCTGATGACGAAAAAGTTTACCAAGACCCTGGTTGCGGCGGTGCTGGCGAGTGGCGCGGGTACGGCTGTGGCACTCGACGATATCAGCGCCAATGTCGCGCTGGGCACGGATTACATCTTTCGCGGCGTCTCACAGACGGACAGCGGTCCGGCGATTTCGGGCGGCTTCGACTGGGCCTACGACACCGGCTGGAATGGCCTCAGTCTCTACGCAGGCACCTGGGGCTCGAACATCGATCCGCAGTTTTTCGGAGGTGACAGCAAACCCAGCATGGAACTCGATGGTTACCTCGGGCTGTCCGGCTCCCTGGGCGAGATCGGCTATGACGTCGGCTGGCTGAGGTACTTCTATCCGGGCGGCGGCTTCAACGACACCAGCGAATGGCATATCGGTGGCAGCTGGAGGTGGTTTGGTGCGACCTACTACTACAGCAAGGACTGGTTCGGCACCGGCGGTGACAGCGCGTCGCGCATCGAAGGCAGCTTCGACTATGAACTACCTTATGGCATTGCGCTGACTGCCAGCGTCGCGAACAACTACGGCGATGGTATCGAGGACTTCTTTGTAGACAGCTACGTCGACTGGCTCGTTGGAGTGAGCAAGCCGTGGCTCGGCGTGGACTGGGCCTTCACCTATACCGATACCAACATCTCCCAGTCGGATTGTGGTGGCCAGAGCCTGTGTGATTCGGCCTTTAATGTTTCGGTCAGCAAAAGCTTCTAAGGCAACTGAGGGCTGGCCCGCCTCCGATGCGGGCCCGATTCGAGGAGAAAAACACCATGAAGATGGTTAGCGCAATTATCAAACCCTTCAAGCTCGATGACGTGCGTGAGGCACTGTCCGAGATCGGGGTGCAAGGGATTACCGTCACGGAGGTCAAGGGTTTTGGTCGGCAGAAGGGACATACGGAGCTGTATCGCGGGGCAGAGTACGTCGTGGACTTCCTGCCCAAGGTGAAGATCGATGTTGCGGTCAGCGAAGAGCTGTCCGAGCGCGTGATCGAGGCCATTACCAAGGCCGCCAACACCGGCAAGATCGGCGATGGCAAGATCTTCGTATCCCCCATTGAACAGGCAGTCCGTATTCGCACTGGCGAGTCCGGCAAAGATGCCCTGTAGTCATATCGAGGAGACATAACAGTGGAAGACATTTTCAATCTCCGATACGCGCTTGATACCTTCTATTTCCTGGTCTCGGGTGCGTTGGTCATGTGGATGGCGGCCGGTTTCGCCATGCTCGAGGCCGGCCTCGTGCGGGCCAAGAACACCGCTGAAATTCTGACCAAGAACATAGCGCTGTTTGCTGTCGCCTGCATCATGTACATGGTATGTGGTTACAACATCATGTATCCGGGCGATGCGGGCGGCAACGGCTACATCCCGAACATTGCGCTGAGCTTCATGTTCGGCGGTGACCATGATGCCGCCGAGGTGCTGGCGCAGAGTGCCGACGGCTGGTACGACGGGTCCTATTATTCCGGCATGTCCGACTTCTTCTTCCAGGTCGTCTTCGTGGCCACGGCCATGTCTATCGTCTCAGGCGCGGTAGCCGAACGCATGAAGCTGTGGGCATTCCTGCTGTTTTCCGTGGTCATGACCGGCTTCATCTATCCGATGCAGGGTTACTGGAAGTGGGGCGGTGGATTCCTCGACCAACTGGGCTTCAACGACTTTGCCGGTTCGGGCGTCGTGCACCTGTGTGGGGGCGCAGCCGCCCTGGCCGGCGTCCTCCTGCTTGGCGCGCGCAAGGGCAAATACACGGCGGATGGCAGAATCAATGCCTTCCCCGGTGCCAACCTGCCGCTCGCGACGCTGGGCACCTTCATCCTGTGGCTGGGCTGGTTCGGCTTTAACGGCGGTTCCGAGCTGGTGATCTCGAATGTCGAAGAGGCGAATGCCGTCGCCGCGGTGTTCGTGAATACCAATGCCGCCGCCGCGGGGGGCGTTGTCGCGGCACTTATCACGGCGCGCCTGATGTTCGGCAAGGCGGATCTCACCATGGCACTCAACGGTGCCCTGGCCGGCCTCGTGGCAATCACCGCCGAGCCACTCGCCCCGACGCCACTGTGGGCAACCCTGGTGGGCGTCATCGGCGGCATCATTGTCGTCTTCTCGATCGTGACGATGGACAAGGTGCGGATCGATGATCCGGTAGGTGCCATCTCCGTACACGGTGTCGTGGGTATGTGGGGACTGCTCGCCGTGCCCTTGTCCAACGCAGAGGCTACCTTCGGAGCCCAGCTCACAGGTCTCGGTACTATCCTGGCCTGGACCTTCGTCGCCAGCTTCATCACCTGGATGATCATAAAGGTCACATTTGGTATCCGCGTCAGCGAGCAAGAGGAATACGAGGGCGTGGACCTCGGCGAGTGCGGCCTGGAAGCCTATCCGGAGTTTACCGGCACCAAGGGCTCCGGCATCTGATAAGCGGCTTACCCCTTTCCAGGGATGGAGCATTCACGACGGGCGCAGCAATGCGCCCGTTTTTCTTTCTCTGCTGAGGCGTGAGGAGCAAGCGGTAAGCCGGTGATGGCCTTGCCCGACTCTATCGCTTCACGCCTGTCCCTTCACTTCTCACCTTCTACAGTGACTTGTGCGTCCCGTCGCAGTAGGGCTTGTCGGCGCTGTGCTTGCAGCCGCACAGCCATACCTTGGTCGTTTCGGTCAGCTCAAACTTGACGGGGGTAAACCCGGTGCCTTTGTGTGAACCATCGCAGAATGGCTGATCTCTTGACCGCCCACAGGCGCACCACCAGTAGGTGCCGGCGGCCAGTTCCAGCGCATAAGGCGCCTTTTGTGCAACTTCGGGTTCCGCCATAACTCCTCCAATCAGAAACAGGTCGGTATAGATGGATGAGACACCCTACCAGCAAACCTGCCACAACCCAAGACCCGGAACGCCAGCTGTGCCGGCAATTGTCTGCTAGAATCCGGCCATCCCGGCAACACGCCCAGGCGTATCGAATCCAATTTCGTTTCAGCCCCCGTGAGCCAGCTGCGTATCGAAAACCTGAGAGGCATCGGCTTCGGACCGGTTGATCTGTCCCTGGCCGGCAGCGAGTGCCTGTGCCTGTCCGGTCCCTCCGGAGCCGGCAAGTCACGCCTGCTACGCGCCATCGCCGATCTCGATCCCCATGAAGGACAGCTTGCGCTGGACGGCATCAGCAGCGCTGCGGTATCACCGACCGACTGGCGGCGCCGGGTTGGCCTGCTGCCGGCGGAGAGCGGCTGGTGGTCAGAGCGGGTCGCTGATCACTTTCCCGGCACGGCCCCCGGCGAGGCCTTCGAACGGCTGGGATTTGCCGCCGATATCCTCGAGCAGGCGGTTGAGCATCTTTCCAGCGGCGAGCGGCAACGACTGGCGCTCCTGCGCCTGCTGGCCAATCGGCCACAGGCATTGCTGCTCGATGAGCCGACGGCCAATCTCGACCCTGCGAATACGGAACGCGTCGAGGCATTGCTGGCGGAAACCTGCCGACGCGGCGCCATACTCCTCTGGGTCAGCCACGACCTGAACCAGATTGCGCGTGTTGCCGACCAGCACTGGGTCATGAAAAACGGACGCGTACATCCAGCCGATCAGGGACAGGCAGCGTGATACAGCTGTCTGCCATCGACCTGGCCCTCGCCGCTACGCTGGTGCTTGGGTTGGCCGGCTTGTCGCTCCGGGTCCATCGTGATCTGAGTCGCCAGATCGTCATCGCCGCCTTGCGGACCACGGTCCAGCTACTGCTGGTGGGCCTGATCCTTAAGGCCCTGTTTCAGTACGCCGAATTCCCGTGGATTTTGCTCATGGCCTCGATCATGGTGCTGGCCGCAGGTCGCGAGGTTATGTCGCGGCAGGAACGCCGCTTCGCCGGCTGGTGGGGATTTGGCGTCGGCACGGTGTCGATGTTCCTGTCATCATTTTCGGTCACTCTCTTTGCACTGCATGCCATCATCCAGACCACACCCTGGTATGAACCCCAGTACGCCATACCGTTGCTTGGCATGTTACTCGGCAACACCATGAATGGTATCGCCATCGCCATGGATCGACTGACCCAGGGTGTCTGGTTGCGACGGCGCGAGATCGAGGCTCAGATCATGCTCGGTCATAGCGCGGTATCGGCCATGCGCAGTCAGCGCTATGACGCAGTGCGCAGCGGCATGATACCCATCATCAATGCTATGGCTGCGGCGGGCATTGTCAGTCTTCCCGGCATGATGACAGGCCAGATCCTGGCCGGTGCGCCACCCGTCGAAGCAGTAAAATATCAGATACTGATCATGTTCCTGATCGCGGTCGGCACCGGGCTTGGCACGCTGGCGGCGGTTTGGGCCGGTTCCCGTCGCCTGTTTGATGGCCGCCAGCGGCTGCGGCTCGATCGCCTGAGTACACCGAATCCCCGCTAAATGCCAGAAACCAACCGGAGACCGGCCTATGAGGACCACGACTGGCATTCGAAGACTGTTGCTCATCAGTCTGACTGCCTCTGCCTTGAATGCACCGCTGAGCGCAGGCGCCATTTACAAATGGACCGATGCGCAGGGCCGCGTGCACTACAGCGACCGGCCTGCAGATGCCGATAGCGGAAGCGTCAAGATCCGTCCGGCCCCGCAACCGCCGCAGGCCGATATGCAGGAACGGCGCATACGCCAGCAGAAACTGCTCCGGGCCTTCGATGAAGAACGGGAAATTGCTCGGCAGAAGGCCGCAAAGGCCCGTGAGGACAAACAGCTACGTGCAGACAATTGTGCATCTGCACGACAGAATCTCAAGGCCTACCGGAATGCCCGCTACCTCTATAACGAGGACGCCGGCGGTGAACGGCGTATTCTGAGTCATGCGGAACGTAGTGAGGCTACTGAGAAGATGCGCCAGGCGGTCGAATACTGGTGCGGGAAGACCTAGGACCCCGTCGGACTTAGGCTGATTCCAGTTCGTGGCGGAAGAACTCGGGCATGGCCATGGAGGCGCGATGGATAGCGAGGTTGTAGTAGCGTGTCGGGAACGAGCGCGCCGAAATATCACGCTCCCGATAACGCTGCAGATCGAGATTCTTGCCACCCATCGTAGCCGACCACCAACCGGCCGGATAGCTCACCTGGGGGAAATGCAGGCTCAGCGTCTGCTGAAACCCGGCGATCCGCATCGCCCGGTGCAACAGTTTAATGATCCCCATGTGAAACAACGGTGACTCACTCTGCTGGACGACAATCCCGCTTTCCCCCAGCACGCGATGACATTCACGGTAAAAAGCCTCGGTGAACAGCCCTTTCGCCGGGCCAATCGGATCAGTACTGTCGACGATGATGACATCGGCAGTCCCCGCTTCTGCCTGCTGCATCCATCGGATGCCATCGGCAAACAGGAACTCGACGCGCGGATCGTTGTTGGAGGCGCATGATTCCGGAAAGTACTCCTCGGCTATGCGCGTGACCCGTTCGTCGATTTCGACCTGCAGCACCAATTTCACATCCGGGTGTTTCAGCACCTCGTGCAGCGTACCGCAGTCACCGCCCCCGATGATCACAACGCGCTCCGGTGCCGGGTGCGTAAACAGGACCGGATGCGACATCATCTCGTGGTAGAGGAAACTGTCGAAGTCAGTGAGCATGACGAAACCGTCTATCGTCATCAGCTTGCCGAACTTTTCCGTCTCGAAAATCTCAATGCGCTGATACTCTGACTGCTCTTCGTGCAGTTTGCGCCGGATCTTCAGAGAAAATGCCGATCCGCCTTCCTCACAGACTTCCGTAAACCAGCCGGCATCGAGTTGCATTGTCGTATCCTGCTCGCATCAGAGGGAAATCGAAGATACCGGGCAACGGCACAATAGACAAGCCGGACGCATCCATCCGCACGGGGAATGGCGTTCCCCTTGGGGGCTTAATCAAGTATCTTTGTCTGCCATGTGGACTGTTGAGCAAGCCCGAAACACCTACAGCCTCACCCGCTGGGGGCAGGGCTACGTCGACGTCAACAGCGCCGGACATCTGGCAATCCAACCGCGACCGGGCTCCAGTGACGGTGAGATCGATCTCTATACCCTGGCCCAGGCGCTGCACCGGCATGGCCTGAGGCTCCCCGTGCTGGTGCGCTTCGTTGACATTCTCCATGACCGCATTGACCGGATTTGCACCGCTTTTGACAAGGCCTGCAGTGCGAACGGCTATAGCGGCCGCTACCATGCGGTTTACCCCATCAAGGTCAACCAGCAGCGCAGTGTGGTTTCCGAAATCCTTCACCACGGTGGTGACCGGGTGGGCCTCGAGGCCGGCAGCAAGCCCGAGCTGATGGCCGTACTCGGCGTGTCGCGCCCCGGCGGTCTGATTATCTGCAACGGTTACAAGGATCGCGCCTATATCCGTCTGGCGCTTATCGGGCGCAAGCTCGGCCACCGGATTGTAATCGTCATCGAGAAGCTCTCCGAACTGGAACTGGCCCTGCAGGAAGCCGAGGCGCTCAATGTCGATCCCGTGCTCGGAGTCCGCGTACGGCTGGCGTCGCTGGGCACGGGAAAATGGCAGAACAGCGGTGGTGAAAGATCCAAGTTTGGCCTGAGCGCCGCCCAGGTGCTGCGCTTCATCGAGCGCCTGACCACTGCCAACCGTCTGGGGGCGCTGCAACTCCTGCATTGTCATCTGGGATCCCAGGTAACAAACATCCGCGACATAGAGGCCGGACTGCGTGAGCTCGCCGCCTACCATGCCGAACTCTGCAGCCTGGGCGCCCCCATCGATACCATCGATGTCGGCGGTGGACTTGGCGTCGACTATGAGGGTACCGCCTCGAGAAACTACTGCTCCGTTAATTACGGGATCGAGAGCTATGCAAGGATCGTGGTAGAGGTCCTGAGTGATATCTGTGCGAAGCGAGGACTCTCCCATCCCGACATCATCACGGAGTCCGGCCGTGCCATGACGGCTCATCATGCACTGCTTATTACCAATGTCATCGACATTGAACAGGCACCGGGCACGGGCTCACTGAAAGGCCCTGCGGAGGACGCGCCGCAAATCGTTCACGAGCTGTGGGGCACGCTCGGCGCAGCGGAGACACCCTCAGTGCTGGAGGTCCACCACGATGCCGTCTACTGGCTGAGGGAGGCGCAAACGCTGTACAGCAAGGGCAAACTCACCCTTAAGGAAAGGATGCAGTGTGAGTCCATCTATTACGCCATCTGCCACCGGCTGCGACCCCTCATAAAAGGGGGCAACCGGAAATACCATGACCTGCTTGACGAGCTGAACGAAAAACTGGCCGACAAATATTTCTGCAATCTTTCCATCTTTCAGTCACTGCCCGATGTGTGGGCAATCAAACAGATCTTTCCTGTGGTGCCGCTGCATCGCCTGGATGATCCGCCAACACGGCGAGCGGTCATTCAGGACCTGACCTGTGATTCGGACGGGCGCATTGACCAGTATGTAGACCGCAACGGCGTCGAGTCGACACTGCCCGTGCATCCATACCGGCCTGGCGAGACGTATCTGCTGGGCATCTTCCTGGTTGGCGCCTATCAGGAGATCCTCGGCGATATGCATAATCTGTTTGGCGATACAGACGCGGTTGATGTCCGCCTCACTGAGGACGGCTACACCCTCTCGGGCGCGGAACACGGTGACACAGCGGATGAACTGCTGCGTTACGTGCACTTCGACACCGACGGACTGCGCGCCGCCTACCGGAACAAGATTCAGGCGGCGCGACTCAGCGTGGAGGAGCAGGCGGATTTCCTCAGGGAGCTCGAAGCAGGCCTGAGCGGATACACCTATCTGAGCGATTGACTCCCGGACACATTAGCGAGAAATTCGGCACCCGGAGCAGGGGACCGGCACGGCCGACATTCTGGTTCCCGGGGGCTTTATTGGCGCTTCAGCAGAATCGCACTGATGTTATTGCCTTTTAACCGCGCGCGGGCAACATTCAGTTCACCGAGATTGCTGAAGGGACCGGCACGCACACGGTGCCAGGTTTCGCGGTTATTGATCTTCACCGTCTGGATACTGGCTTCGAATCCAAGCAGCGCCAGCCTTGCCTTGAGCTCATCGGCCTTCTTCAGCTCGCGAAACGAGCCGGCCTGCAGAAGATAGGTCCCCGGCTTCTCCACCTGGCGCACGCCCGGCTGCGGCTGGCCGCTTATCTCCGGCTTGGGCACCACCACCTCCATTTCCGGAAGCAAGGTATAGAAGTCAAACCGCGGCCTGGAGGGTTCCGGAACGCCGGCGACCGCGGCCTTCGGCGCTTCCCGTCCAGCCGGTTCTGCGGGTATGGGTATGGCGACGGCAAAGTCCGTCTCCTGCTCACTGTCCGATGTCGAGTGAAGATAGACCAGGAAGGCCACAAACAGCCCGATTGACGAACCGGCCAGCAGCCAGGCCCAGCCCGGCGGACCGTGCCTCCTGCGCCGGCGGGTAGTGTATTTATAGTCGCTCGGCATAAGCTCTCAATCGACCGCGCGCCTTCACATGCTCTCCGGTGCCGATACACCGAGCAGGCGCAGGCCATTCGCGATCACCTGCCGCGTCGCCTGAATCAGGTTCAGGCGGGCGTCTCTGAGCGGCGCGTTCTCGACCAGAAACTGATGTGCGTTGTAATAGGTGTGAAATTCGTTGGCCAGTTCTCTCAGATAATGGGCAAGCTGGTGAGGTTCATGCTGCAGAGCGGCTGATTCAACCAGCTCTGGAAACTGCGAGAGTTTCGTCATCAGGCTTTGTTCGTGTTCCTCGTGCAGCAGGTGCAGGTGCGCCGTGCCTGACGCGCTGTCCCAAGCCCAGCCTTTGTCGCCAAGCTGGCGCATAACACTCATCACCCGGGCATGCGCATACTGGATATAGTAGACGGGATTGTCATGCGATTGCGACCTGGCAAGATCGAGATCAAAATCGAGATGCTGCTCGCATTTGCGCATCACATAGAAAAACCGCGCCGCATCCCTGCCGACTTCCTGGCGCAGTTCGCGCAGCGTCACAAACTCACCGGAGCGTGTCGACATCTGAACCTTCTCGCCGCCACGGTAGAGGATCGCAAACTGCACGAGCAGCACATCCAGCCTGTCCGGATCATCGCCGATTGCCCTGAGGGCTGCCTTGACCCGCGGCACGTAGCCATGGTGATCCGCACCCCAGACATCGATGACCCGGGCAAAGCCACGTTCCAACTTGTTCATGTGGTAGGCGATATCGGATGCAAAATAGGTCATCTGGCCGTTTTCACGCACCACCACCCGATCCTTCTCGTCGCCAAAGTCAGTTGAGCGAAACCAGAGTGCGCCGCCGGTCTCGTAGACATGGCTGCTTTCCCGGAGCCGCTCTATCACTTCGGTCACCAGGCCGGATTCTGTCAGCGAACGCTCTGAGAACCACTCATCATACTCGATACCGAACTCCTTCAGGTCCTGACGTATATTCGCGAGAATGCTGTTGAGACCAAGGTCGAAGGCCTCCCGGTAGCGCTCACCACCGAGCAAGGTCCGCACGCGCGCGATAACTGCATCAATATGCGCTTCTTTGTCACCACCGTCCGCTTCATCGGGCGGAACATCCAGGAATACTTCGGCCACGGAATGATACAGCGCATCACCGTGATTGCGGTGCAAGGTGGCGGCGATATCCCAGACGTAATCACCCTGATAGCCATTACTCGGAAACGCAACCGCTTCGCCACACAACTCCAGGTAGCGCAAATAGACGCTGGTCGCCAGAATATCCATCTGCCGACCCGCGTCATTGACGTAGTATTCACGATGCACGGGGTAACCTACAGCCTCGAGCAGGTCCGCGACCGCCGCCCCATAGGCGGCCCCCCGCCCATGTCCGACATGCAGTGGCCCGGTGGGATTCGCAGAGACGAACTCCACCTGAACCGGCTGGCCTGCCCCCAGTGAACTGCGCCCGAACTGATCCCCGAGCGAGAGAATCTCCGCAATTACCCGGTGATAGGCACTGCTGTCGAGATAGAAATTAATGAAACCCGGACCGGCAATCTCCAGCTTCCGGATTGCACCCGAATGCGGAACGGCAGCCACGATTTTCTCGGCCAGCTCGCGTGGCCGCTGGCCAGCCGCCCTGCCGAGCAGCATGGCCACATTGCTGGCGAAGTCCCCGTGGCTGCGATCGCGCGTGCGCTCCACATGAACAGCCGCAGAAATGTCATCCGGCAGGCCGCCCTCCACCTGAAGCACGTGGACGGCGCTCGCCAGTAATTGCTCGAGTTGATGTTTCATAAATTTGGACCGGCCCGCCATCGCCGCTGCGGCTGCCATCTTCGAGCCAGGCTGCACCAGATGCAAGGCGGGCTATTATCCCGGGTCCTGCCGCTGTTGCAACCGGCCAGCACAGCATCACGCATTCAGACAGGATCCCCGCCCGGCGCGCCGGGCCACGGCCTTGCTACCAGGCGGCCGGTAACGGCCGCGGGCTAGCCATGCAACCAGCTTCCTACAAAGTATCCACGGGATCCACGTCCAGCGACCAGCGGACACTGCGGGCCGATTTGATCTGATCCAGACAGGGGACCCAGCCGTCCAGCAGGCGCTGTAGCGCCAGTCGTTCCTGCGCCACCAGCATCAGTTGCGCCCGGTAGCGACCCTGGCGCCGCTCCATCGGTGCCGGCACCGGCCCCCACAGGGCCACCTCGCCACCGCCGCGCACCGCCGCCTGCTCCCGGGCTGCGTTCAGAAACCTTTCAGGCGCCTCTCGGCCGGCCGCCTCGGCACGTAACAGCGCCACACTCGAGAAGGGTGGCAGGCTGGCCGCCTCGCGTTCCATCAGGGCCGCCCTGGCAAAATCGTCATACCCGCGTTCCACCAGCAGGCGAAGCAGCGGATGTTCGGGATGGTGTGTCTGGATCAGAACCTGACCGGGTCGGTCCGCCCGGCCGGCGCGACCCGCAACCTGGATAATCAACTGCGCCATACGTTCACCGGCCCTGAAATCCGCACTGAACAGACCCTGGTCGGTATCCAGAATGCCGACCAGCGTTACGCCGGGGAAATGGTGGCCTTTGGCCAGCATCTGTGTCCCCAGCAGGATCTCCGCATCCCCCTTGCGCGCCTGGGCGAGCAGATCCGCGAGGCGGCCTTTACCGCGGATGTTATCACGGTCAATACGCAGCACGCGCCGGCTGGGAAAGTGCTGCTGCAATGCCAGCTCAACCCGCTCCGTTCCCGATCCCAGGGCACGCAGGTCGCTGCTGCCACATCCCGGACACCGGGTGTCGACGCGAGATTGGGACCCGCAATGGTGGCAACGCAGCTCACCAGCCCCCTGATGCAGTACCAGATGCGCGTCACAACGATGGCATTCCGCCACCCAGCCACAGTCGTGACAGATAAGCGTCGGTGCATAGCCGCGGCGATTGAGAAACAGCAGGACCTGTCCGCCCGCCTCGAGGTGACGGCCCATCTCGCTGATCAGTGGGCGGGACAGCTGATTGTCCATCGTCTGGGCGCGTACGTCCAGCAGCTGCAGATGCGGCGCCCGCGCACCACCTGCACGCTCCGGCAATTCCAGTAACCGATAGCGCCCCTGGCGCGTATTGTGAAGACTCTCCAGGGAAGGCGTGGCCGAGCCGAGCACAATCGGGATCGCCAGGTGCCTGGCACGCCAGATCAGAAGATCACGGGCCGAGTAACGAAAACCCTCCTGCTGCTTCAGCGACGGATCATGTTCCTCGTCGACAATAAACAGACCCGGGTTCGCCAGGGGCGTAAACACGGCCGAACGGGTCCCGATGACCACCCTGGCCGTGCCGTCGGCAGCCGCGAGCCATGCATCCAGGCGCTCGCGGTCCGTCATGCCGGAGTGCAGCACGGCGAGCGGCACAGCCAGGCGCTGCTCGAAGCGGCGCACCAGTTGCGGCGTCAGGCCAATCTCAGGAACCAGCACCAAGGTCTGTCGGCCTTGGGAGAGGCTCTGTTGTATCGCGCGCAAGTAGACCTCGGTCTTGCCACTTCCGGTCACGCCCTGCAGCAGCAGGGGCGAAAAGCCCTGCGCCTGGTGGATTACCGCTACGGCGGCCTGTTGGGCGGAGTCAAGCACCGGGCCGGCAACAGGCTCACGACGATCTTGAGCCGCCGACATATCTGCGGGTTCGATCCAGCCCTTGTCACGCAGCGCTCCGAGTGCCGCGGCACTATAGGCCTCCGCTTCCCTGAGCTGCGCAGCGGTCGCACCGGCGGGGTACGAGGCCAGCGCCGCCAGCAGTCCCGCCTGCCGCCTGGCCCGCTGCATGGTCTCCGGCGCAATGGCCCGCCCGGCGGCGGTGAGTCGCCAGGCGGAGGCCCGCCGCCGGTTCGCCGCCCCTCCCTTGCGCAGTGCCACAGGCAGAACACTGCTCAGGACCTCGCCAATCGGATAGTGATAGTAGGCACTCGCCCAGCGGGCCAGTGCCATGAGATCAGCGGCAACGACGGGGCGTGTATCGAGCACGTCCAATGCGGGGCGCAGGCGCTGCCTGGGAATCGCACTCACCTCGGCGACATTCAGCAACACGCCCATCGTGCTACGCCGACCAAAGGGAACTCGTACGCGCATGCCCGGTTGCAGGCATGACACATCGGTACCTTCTGGGGGAAGATAATCGAAACCGTGATGTAGCGGAGAGGGTACTGCGATCTGCAGAACCGGCGTCTTCATACGATGGCTTCGTTCGCACTTGGCGCTTTCAGTTGTCCAGCCTCGCTTTCGTGATCACAAGGAAATCTGCTGTTCTGATAATTAGCCTGGCTTATTCTGGACTTTATCTAATTTCTTACTAAGTTGATCTAACCGTTTAATGTTTCAGGGTCTTAGCACTTATCCACAAAACCTGTGGATAACTCTGTGGAACTTTTGGGATCAAAACGCCTGAGGCCCCGCCATTATTACATTTTTATTAAATTGCGCAAAATCTAGTCGGAAAATAAAACTTATTATAAACATAGTATTACGAAATTATTTTGGGGACGACAACGGGACCTCAGCCACTTCCCACAACGCATACCGCGTAATCACCGAAGCTGTGCATAAAACTTGGGACCCAGAGCCCGGCCGGAAGGAAGTTCCGGACTCTCCACCTTATCGTGGCCGTGACAGGCGCGCCGCCCCGCATCACCAGGATTCATTGAACACTTTGTTTTTAATGCAATTCCAGACAGCCCTGGTAGAGCTGGATGAAACCGTCAGCCAACACTGTGCCAAAAAAACGGTCTACGTAAGAGTACGCACAGGGAAACTTGTATTTGCCCATTAATATTACTTATGTATTTCTGTCAGCGTCGATCGCGCGGTGGCAGCCTCCTGTTGACGCGATTGAGAGGGACACAATGGTGGACTTCGACGGCACAGTCCCGGTCGCGGGACGATTAGGGATCGCGCATGATCCATGCCCGGCTATTTACAGGTTCGGGCGCTGGCGGCGTTCGCCGTCCTCCTGGCGAGACAGTCAGGTGGGCGCCTGTCCGAGCGGTCAAAATTGCAGCGCACTGGGAACCATGGCCCGATTTCTCGCCATCGTCACAGGATGGGGCTTGCGCAGAGCGGACTCTCGGACACAGGAGGCTGGGCGGATGCACGCACGCTGGCCGGGGCCAACTGTGCGCCTCGTCGCTGGTGCCGTTAGGACCCCAACGCGGACCCTTCACCGGGTGCGCCATGAGGCCGCACGGTCATCCGCGAAGAGTCTGTTACTAGAGTTGTTTGACCGCGGCAATCAGCTCACTGGCAACCTTCTGTCCGTCGCCATAAAGCATGCGTGTGTTTTCCAGAAAGAACAGCTGATTCTCAATACCCGAAAACCCGGTGCCCTGACCGCGTTTGACCACAATCGCGTTCTTTGCCTTGTCAACGTCCAGTATAGGCATACCGTAAATCGGGCTGTCCGGGTTAGTGCGGGCCGCGGGATTCACTACATCATTGGCGCCAATCACCAGCGCCACTTCAGCCTGAGGGAACTCGGCGTTGATTTCCTCGAGATCGAAGATCTTGTCGTAGGGAACGCCGGCTTCAGCCAGCAGGACATTCATATGTCCTGGCATCCGCCCGGCAACCGGGTGTATCGCGAACTTGACCTGGACGCCGCGCTCCTCGAGCAGTTCGGTCAACTCCCAGATCTTGTGTTGCGCCTGCGCCACGGCCATTCCATAGCCTGGCACAATAATGACCTTCTCGGCATAGGACATCATGATGGCAGCGTCGTTGGCATCGACTTCCCGCATACTGCCTTCAACGGCTTCATCCGCCTGTCCCCCGGCCGCGCCAAAGCCGCTGAACAACACGTTGGACAGCGAACGGTTCATCGCCTTGGCCATCAACTGTGTCAGCAGGGTACCTGCGGATCCAACGACTGTACCCGCGATGATCATAGCCGCATTACCCAATACGAAACCTTCGAAGGCCACGGCCAGCCCGGTCAGCGCATTGTAGAGAGAAATTACCACCGGCATGTCGGCACCCCCGATAGGCAGGGTCATGACAATGCCGAACAGCAGCACGAAGACGTAGAACAGCAGCAGCACCACGACGCCGGGCTGATCGGCACCGATGATCAACCAGCCGCAGCCAAGAGCCGCACCAAAAATCAGCAGATTGATGAGTTGCTGGCCGGTAAACACCAGCGACTTGCGCATGAGCCCCTGCAGCTTCGCAAAGGCGACCATTGAGCCGGAAAAGGCTACGCTGCCAATCAATGCGCCGATCACCGCAAGTGCCTGGAAGCTCGTCGTATGAATGCCGCCCTTGAGTAACTCGACGGCGGCTATGGCAGCCGCAGCACCACCGCCCATGCCATTGTAGATGGCAATCATTTGTGGCATGTCGGTCATGCCAACACGCTTGCCGGTGTACCAGGCGGCCCCGCCACCAACTGCAATCGCCAGGATCATCAGCCCATAGTTGTGCATGCCCGGCCACAGGAAGGTCACAATGGTCGCTACCAGCATACCGACCCCGGCCCAGACGATTCCGCCACGCGCCGTGAGCGGTGAACTCATTCGCTTGAGGCCAAGAATGAAGAGAACCGCTGCCGCGAAGTAACTGACCTGGATGAGGCTACCTATCATCAGCGGCTCCCCTTGCTGCTCTTGAACATTTCGAGCATGCGCTCGGTGACAACGTAGCCACCCACCGCATTACCCGCCGCAAGCATGACGCCGATAAACCCGATAATCTGCTCGCCAACCGTTCCTGCATGCCCCATGGCGACCATCGCCCCCACCAGAACGATGCCATGGACAAAATTGGAGCCCGACATCAACGGCGTATGCAGGATAACCGGCACCCGCGAAATCACTTCGTAACCGGTAAAGGCAGCCAACATGAAGATGTAGAGCGCAGTAAAGCCCTCGATCATGAACCCTCTCCCTCAACAAGCTGGCGGATACGCTCAGGCCGGATTTGACCCTGATGGGTCAGGCAGCTTTCCGCAATGACTTCGTCATCCCAATCGAGCATCAGCTCGCCATCCTTGATCATCGGGCTGACAAAATTGAACAGGTTCCGGGCATACATCTCACTGGCATGCGCGGACAACATGCTTGGCACGTTCACCGGGCCGTACACCGTAACGTTATTGTGATCAATCTTTTCGCCCGGCACCGTCAGTTCACAGTTGCCTCCGCCTTCGGCAGCAAGATCTATCACTACCGATCCCGGTTTCATCTGTCCAACCATCTCCCTGCTGACGATACGCGGTGCCGGCCGGCCGGGGACAGATGCCGTCGTGATGACGGCGTCGGCCAGGGCGATGTGCCGCGCCAGTACTTCCTCCTGTTTGCGCTTCTCTTCTTCCGTCAGTTCGCGCGCATAGCCGCCGGCAGCTTCCGCACTGATTCCGGTATCAACTAGTTTGGCGCCTAGCGACTCGACCTGCTCCTTGGCAGCCGTTCGAATGTCATATGCTTCGACCAGTGCGCCAAGCCGCTTGCAGGTCGCGATCGCCTGCAGCCCTGCGACCCCTGCGCCAATCACCAGAACCTTTGCCGGGCGGATGGTGCCGGCGGCCGTGGTCAGCATGGGAAAAAAACGACGCGAACGGTCGGCCGCCATGAGCCCCGCCTTGTATCCGGCTACCGACGCCTGGGATGACAGTGCGTCCATGGACTGGGCACGGGAGATACGCGGGATCAGCTCCATGCCAAAACTGGTGATACCTGCCTCGCGAAGCCGGGCCACCCGCTCCGGATAGCGATAGGGAAACATAAAACCGACCAGAATCTTGCCGTCAGGTATCAGTTCGATCTCCTCCTCGGAAGGGGGCTGAACCTTCAGTATGATATCAGCCTCTCGGTAGAGCGCTGCTGCATCCTCGACAATCCGGGCTGCGAGGTAGTGCTGATCTGCCAGGCAAGACAAGGCGCCTGCATCGCGCTCGATCAGGACCTCCGCACCCAGCTTTGCGAAACGCTCCGAAACGCCGGGATCGAGGGCAACCCGCCGTTCATCGCTTACTCGCTCTCTGGGGACACCTATGCGTATTGCCATCTGAGAATTCTCCGGATCCGGTCATTACGGCAGGCCGCATCGGCAAGACCGCCGGCCAGGATTGGCCAAATGTAAAGCAGCATACACGGGCGTGGCGAGCACCACTCGGTGTGGACCCGTCGCCTCGCCCGGGGCGGTCAGTGCCCATCCTGCCAGGAAGTACGCTCAGCTTAGCCGCAAAGGGCTGGCATAATACCGTATTCCGGCCGCGCTTTAAATATGGATCAGGGTGGGAATTTGTTGCTGGTTTGCTGTGGTCCTGGCAACCAGGGCGCGCACCAACAGCTGGGTCGGGTCCTGGGCAGGAGGCGGTATCAGTTTACTTTTCGAGACATTTTTGCCATAAAAGGCGGGTCGATGTTTGGCGGAACGGCATAGATGCTTGACCTGACACACCAGATTCTGCGTACGGATGTGGCTGGTATGCCCCTTGAGTGGGTCAATTACCAGGATGCTGTGAGGCTGTACCACCTGGATCAAGTTGCCTATGCCTGCGGCACCACGCTTTACAGGGTACACGGCGGAATCAATGCCCGCACCGGGCGGCAGAGTCGGATCGATCTAAACTCGATCATTGCCACGCATGGAAACAGGCACGCCCTGGCCAAAGCGCGCGACAAATACGTTCCTCCATTGAATAACCCGGCCCTCTTCAGACGTGATGCCTTGCTGTGCATGTATTGTGGCGAACAATTCGCCGCCCTGGATCTCTCGCGTGACCACGTGACGCCACTGAGCCAACAGGGCACTGACAGCTGGAACAACGTCGTTACTGCCTGCAAGCGCTGCAACAATCACAAGGCGGGGCGTCGTCCCGAAGAGGCAAGGATGGAGTTGCTGGCGGTGCCCTTCACCCCTACACACGCCGAGTACATTTATCTGCAAGGCAAACGCGTACTCACGGACCAGATGGAATTCCTGCTGGCCCATTTCCCCCGTAGCAGCCCCCTGCACGAGCGCCTAGCGCGTATTACTCGCTAGTGGACGCGCCAGCTTTTATTGCCTGGTTCAGCACGCGCGCCATGCTGCAACAACCCGCTGTCTCCTGCTCAGCACAATATCCCTCGCCACGCTTCCCGCCGATGCGCCACTGTATTAGTGGCGGCTGCCCAACTCCTTGCCGACAGACATGAACCTTTGGGACGCAATAAGACAGAATGTCGAACAGGCAACCGGTTTCACAATACGGCCGGATGATCGTGATACCATCGGCGGCGGCTGTATCAACCAGACGTTTCGCATTCAGAGCGATGGACAGGACTTCTTCGTCAAACTGAACAGGGCTGATGCACTCGATATGTTCATTGCCGAAGCAGAAGGGCTGCAGGAGATTGCCAACAGCAAGACGGTGCGCGCACCGCGGCCAGTCTGCTGGGGAACAGCAGGGAAAAGCGCCTGGCTCGTGATGGAATACCTCCCGCTCGGCGGGCGGGGCGCTGCCGCTGAACTCGGACGCCAACTGGCCGCCATGCACCGGATTGAGCAGGACGAGTTCGGCTGGCAGCGGGGTAACACCATCGGTGCAACCCCGCAGATCAATACCCGGACCCGCGACTGGACAGAATTCTGGCGAAAACACCGCCTGGGATTTCAGCTGTCACTGGCAGCACAGCATGGATACGGAGGTCGCTTGCAGCAACTGGGCGAACGCTTAATGGATGGTTTCCCCGCACTGTTCACTGGCCATTCACCGCGGCCTGCACTGTTACACGGAGATCTATGGTCCGGAAACTTCGGTACACTCAGGACCGGAGAACCGGTCATATTCGATCCGGCCGTCTACTTCGGAGACCGGGAAACCGACTTGGCAATGACTGAACTTTTCGGCGGTTTTGGCGAGGCGTTTTATGCAGCCTATCGCGAAACGTATCCGCTGGACCCCGGCTACTCTACACGGCGCTCACTCTACAACCTCTACCATGTACTGAATCACCTCAACCTCTTTGGCGCGGGCTATCATTCGCAGGCGCTGCGTATGACCGAGTGGTTGTTGAGCGAACTGCGCTGAGGTCCCTAGCCTGAATAGCCGGCACGATGGGGGTAGTGCGCGCCCAACCATGCTTCGATGTCGTCGGCCGGCATCGGTTGAGCCACCAGATAACCCTGTGCAATATCGCAGTTAAAGACCGCGAGAAGGTCCCATACCTCCTGGGTAGAAACGCCTTCCGCAACAACTTCCAAGCCGAGATTGTGCGCCAGGTCTATCGTCGAGCGCACAATCACTGCACTGTCCTCGTCCTCGAACATGTCCATCACGAATGACGAATCAATCTTGAGCTTGTCGACGGGCATCTGTTTCAGATAGGCAAGCGAGGAAAACCCAGTCCCGTAATCATCGAGCGTAATCTTCACGCCCAGACAATGCAGTTCCTCCACCGCCGCGAGTGCGCGGTCGGGGTTTCTCATCACTGCATTCTCCTTGATTTCGAGCTCCAGCGCCGCTGCAGGAACCCGACACTCCGATAGGAGACTCTCAATCTGTTCCCTCAATTCACCTTGCTGCAAGGTCCAGTTTGAGATATTCACCGATACCGCTAACGACCAGCCCCTGTCCTGCCAGCGGGCATACTGCCGGAGCACACTGTGCAACACCCATTGCGTCAATGGCCGAATGAGTCCAGTCTGTTCCGCGGCCTGGATAAGGTACTTTGTGGGGACGGAACTCCACTCCGGCCAGCGCAGAAGTGCCTCCAGCCCCACCACTCTGCCACTCCCCATATCGACCTTCGGCTGGTAGTACAAGTCAAGCTCATCCCGGTCGATCGCTTGCCGCAACCCGCTGATCATGGCCAATCGACCGACGCTGTTATGATCGTGCTGCACGTTGTAGACAGAGTGGGAAAGCCCGTTCTCCTTGGCGACGTACATGGCAACGTCGGCACACCGGATCAGGCTGTCGGCCTCTTTTCCATGATCAGGGAAAACTGCTATGCCAATGCTCACCCCCAGCAGCAGATGTTTGTCATCGAACTCAAAGGGCTGCTGAAGTGAATTGGCAATCACCTGTGCAATCTCCTGCGCCTGGCGCACTCCGCTATCGGGCAGAAGCACGGAGAATTCGTCCCCGCCCAGCCTGGCGACCGTGTCGGTCTCGCGCAGGAGTTGATTCAAACGCCCGCCGACCTCGCACAGAACCCGGTCTCCCGTCTGATGGCCCAGGCCATCATTGACTTCCTTGAACCGATCAAGATCCATTATCAGCAGGCAGAACGATGGTCCATTACGTTTTCCCTTCAAGATCTCCTGTCTCAGACGATCCATCATCAGCACCCTGTTGGGTAGCCCCGTTAACGCATCGTGCAGCGTACGACGTTCCAGTTCCACATGGCGTTCATGCACCTTATCCTTCATTTGCGCGAAGGCATCGATAAGATGGCGGGCCTCGAGAATAGGCGGTTCGGGGAGGCTGGCATGCTCCTCACCGGTGGCTATCGCGTTCATTGCCCGACTCAGCTGGGAAAGCGGCGCGAGCACCGCGTGCTCAACATACCAGTAGCTGATCGCTATCACGCAGAGAGCAAGCAGTGACAGCACCCATATGTTCTGGATCAGATTCTGACCTATCGCCGCCCACCCAGACACCTCGTGTTGGGCAGTGGCATCGAGGTGTAATTCAATCTGATGGAGGCCACCTTCGATTCGCACAAACAGGGGCTGGACACCGTTTTCAAGGTGAGGGATAGCGCTGCGCCAACCGTTGGATTCCTGCATCATCCGAAAGCGATTGAAACCATCGAACCACTCTCGAGCCAGGGCGGTCATTTCCAGCACGGAGTCTCCTGTCCGCAGGTTGCCCTGTGTCGGCCCAAGCTTCAACGCGAGTTCGTTGAGATAGCGGATCAGGTCCTGATGCAGGATTGTGATGTCGTATCCAGCCAGCTGCTGGCCCTGCGATCCGGCTGCATAGCTGGCTGCTCGCTGCACTGCATAAGCGCGAAAGGCAGTGATCATTTGAGACCAGCTGTGGCGAACTTGCTCGAGGCGTTCTCGGATCTCTTCAAGCCCCGGCTCAGAGTCACTATCGATTTGCTCCAGGGCACGCTGCAATACAATCAGAAAGCCCTTGGCATCGGGCGACAGGATCTCATCCAGCTGTGACGGCGTTGGAAACAGGCTGTTGATGTCCTGACGAACATCCATCAGTTCACCGGCTTGCATTTGCACGCGCCGCAAATCTGATACGATGCCGGCCGTAATCGCGGAAAGCCGGTGCTCGCTTATCCACATACTGCCATGCAGGTGTTCGCTTACGCCAGCAGCGGTTTCCAGGTACTGGCCAACTGCCTGCCTTTCTGTTGCGCCTGGCGTGAGAGCGAAATTCTGGAGAGCATACTGGGCCTTCCACAGGATGTTGCGAAGCGAGCGGCTCTCGTGCTGAACCTCGCTGCGTGCATCCAGATTCCGCGCAGTCTCCTGGCTGACCTCGGACACGTAGCGACCGGCGAACCAGGCACTCGAAAGCACGATGACGGTCAGCAGGGAAGCCGCATACATGAAGCGGGTACGCAAGCTGTGCGCGCTGACAAAGTCTGCGACTTGCCTCGGGACAGGCTTCATGCCCCTGCCGCTTCCAGGTGATGAGAGATGGGGAAAACCTTTGGCAGCTGCTGAAACGCAGAATGCGCAGGCTCAGTCAGTTCGAACGTCGGGGATGTTGACCACATGAGGCACTGAGCATGAATCTGTGGTTTGTGAGACGACATGCCATTCCAGGATTAGTGTTTTTGCTATTCCACTCCTAGCGACCAGAGGGTCGGCATTCTTGAATCGCAGGCAGGCGCAGAAGCCCCGTCACCCGCAAACCCGAGCTGGCACAACAGATTGATTGATAGAGGGAATGTTAACCGGCTGCCTAGCCGGGATCAGGCGCTGTCGATCACATATGGTAGGCGGCGCTCAGTTCATGCACCGCCTCAATCATGGCTCCTGCGTGGTCAGGGTCGACCTGCGGGTGGATGCCATGGCCAAGATTGAACACATGCCCCGAGCCATGACCAAATTCCGCCAGAATCCGCCGTACCTCCGCGCGAATCCGCTCGGGTGGGGCATAGAGCACACAGGGGTCAAGATTACCCTGCAAGGCAACTTTGTCACCAACCCGCTTACGCGCGTCGGCGATATCACAGGTCCAGTCAAGGCCAAGCGCATCCGCACCAGAGCGGGCCATCGTTTCGAGCCACTGCCCACCGCCCTTGGTAAAGAGGATCACCGGAACGCGTCGACCGTCGGCCTCACGCGTCAAGCCGGCTACAATCCGCATCATGTAAGCGAGGGAAAAATCCTGATAGGCTCGCGCAGCCAGCGCCCCGCCCCAGGTATCAAAGATCATCACTGCCTGAACGCCAGCGGCAATCTGCGCATTCAGGTATACGGTTACCGCTTGTACAAGTTTGTCCAGCAACCGGTGCAGGAGTTGCGGACTGCCATAGAGCATGCGTTTGATCGTCGCGAACTCCCGACTGGAGCCGCCTTCCACCATATAGGTTGCCAAGGTCCAGGGACTGCCCGAAAAACCGATCAGCGGCACACGACCATCAAGCTCGTGCCGAATTATCCGTACCGCGTCCGTGACGTAGCGCAGGTCCGCTTCCGGATCCGGCATTGTCAGCGAATCAATTGCCTCCTCTGACCTTACCGGCCGGTGAAAACGCGGGCCTTCTCCCTCCTCGAAATAGAGACCCAGACCCATCGCGTCCGGTACGGTAAGAATGTCGGAAAAAAGAATCGCTGCATCGAGAGGAAACCGGTCAATTGGCTGTAGCGTCACTTCACAGGCCAGCTCAGGTGTCTTGCATAGCGTTAGGAAGTTGCCGGCCTTTGCGCGCGTTGCACGATACTCGGGAAGATAGCGGCCAGCCTGACGCATCATCCATACCGGCGTTACATCAACCGGCTCACGCAGCAGCGCACGAAGCAGCCGATCGTTCTTCAAGACAGACATGCAGATATCCGCAGCAGAAACATTAGGATTCACCCTGGCAGTTCGGAACTGCCCATGAGAAACTCATCGACAGCGCGTGCGCACTGACGTCCTTCCCGGATTGCCCACACAACCAATGACTGGCCGCGCCGCATGTCTCCGGCCGCATAGACTCTGGGGATCGATGTCTGGAAATCCTTGCTGTCGGCTCTGACGTTACCACGCTCATCCAGTCCGATTCTCAGGTCCTTGAGCAGTCCCTCATGGACAGGATGAACAAACCCCATTGCGAGCAAGACAAGGTCGGCCGGCAACTCGAACTCGCTGCCTTCGATCTCTGACATATTCCAGACACCATAGCTGTCCCTTTGCCAGTCCACACGGGAACAGTAGATTTTTTCAACGTGCCCGTTTATACCCGCAATTGCCTTGGTCGCGACCGACCATTCCCGGACTGCACCCTCTTCCTGAGATGTCGAGGTACGCAGCTTGTTTGGCCAATCCGGCCATGTCAGCCCCTTGTTTTCCTTCTCTGGGGGTCGCGGCATGATTTCCAGCTGGGTAACCGACGCGGCGCCCTGACGGAACGATGTGCCGATACAATCCGAACCCGTGTCGCCCCCACCAATGACAATAACGTGCTTGCCGCGCGCCGTTATCGCCTGGTCATCTGGAATCTCGTCGCCGGCAACACGCCGGTTCTGCTGGGGCAGAAAATCCATGGCGAAGTGCACACCGTCAAGCTCCCGTCCAGGCACGGGCAGATCGCGGGACTCCTCTGAGCCGCCGGCCAAAACGATAGCATCGTATCGGTCGAGTAACTGGCCGACCGGAAAATCAGCACCCACGTGCACGTTGCACCTGAAAGCAACGCCTTCCGCTTCCATCTGGCTGACTCGACGGTCTATGTAATGCTTTTCCATCTTGAAGTCGGGGATACCATAACGGAGTAGTCCTCCGATACGATCATTTTTTTCGAACAAAGTCACAGCATGGCCCGCCCGCGCAAGCTGTTGAGCACACGCGAGCCCTGCAGGACCCGAACCGACAACGGCAACGCACTTCCCGGTCTTTTCCCGAGCTGGCTGGGGTACAACCCAACCCTCATCCCAGGCCTTGTCGATAATGGAACATTCAATCGTCTTGATAGTGACTGGATTGTCATCGATATTCAGGGTGCACGCGGCCTCGCAGGGGGCTGGACAGATCCGGCCGGTAAACTCCGGGAAGTTATTGGTCGAGTGCAATACCTCTATGGCCCGTTTCCAGTCTCCCCGGTAGACCAGATCATTCCAGTCCGGAATGATATTGTCTACCGGACAGCCTTGATGACAAAAGGGAATCCCGCAATCCATGCAGCGTGCACCCTGCCGGCGAGCCTCATCTTCCGTTAATGGAATGACGAATTCCCGATAGTTCGTGACACGCTCTTCAACAGGCGCATAGCTCCGATCCAGTCGCGCGTATTCGATGAAACCGGTTGGCTTTCCCATCGATCTACTTGCCTCCCACAACGTTCGCCAACCTGGCATCCTCCTGGGTCTTTCTCATTTCCTCCAAGGCATGGCGATAATCGACGGGCATCACCTTCACGAACTTCGGCAGGCAGTTAGCCCAATCGTCAAGGATTGCACGAGCCAGTGAGCTGCCCGTGTAATGCATGTGCTTTTCGATGAGGCGCCGCAGTCGCTGCGCATCGTAGCGTGTCATATCCGAGCTGATGTCCACCTTGCCATGTGTTTCAAGGTCACCGCCCTGATGATCCAGACGCTCGAGTGCGTCGTCCTCCTCAGCGACTGGCTCAAGCTCAACCATTGCCAGATTGCATCGTTGCCGGAATGTCCCGTCCTCATCGAGCACATAGGCGATACCACCGCTCATACCTGCCGCAAAATTTCTGCCGGTCTGACCGAGCACGACCGCAACCCCGCCAGTCATGTACTCACATCCGTGATCCCCGACACCTTCGACGACCGCCGTGGCCCCGGAGTTGCGGACGGCAAACCGCTCGCCTGCCACGCCGCGGAAATAGCATTCACCGGAGATGGCCCCGTAAAGCACCGTATTTCCGACGACTATGTTCTGTTCAGGAACAATGGGGCATTCCTTAGGCGGATATACGACGATGCGACCACCGGATAAGCCCTTGCCCACATAATCGTTGGCTTCGCCTTGCAGCTCGAGCGTGACGCCGTGTGCAAGCCAGGCACCAAAACTCTGACCGGCAACGCCTTTGAGCTTAATGTAAATGGTGTCTTCCGGGAGCCCTTCGTAGCCGTAGCGTTCGGCAACACGCCCGGATAACATGGCGCCCACCGTGCGATTGACGTTTTTGACAGGTGTTTCAATGCGAACCGCTTCACCACGCTCCAAGGCTGGTCTTGCCTGTTCCATAAGCGTGTTATCCAGCGCCTTGTCCAGACCGTGGTCCTGTTGCTCACTGTTGTACACTGCAACATCGCCAGCCACTTCCGGCTTGTGCAGGATGCGTGAAAAATCGAGGCCCTTCGCCTTCCAGTGGCCGATGGCACGGCGCATGTCCAGTTTGTCCAAGCGGCCGATCATCTCATTGAAGGTTCGGAATCCGAGTTGCGACATAAGCTCCCGGATTTCCTCGGCGACAAAGAAGAAATAGTTCACAACGTGTTCAGGCTTTCCAGTGAAGCGCTTACGCAGCTCCGGGTCCTGGGTCGCAACGCCGACGGGACAGGTATTGAGATGGCACTTACGCATCATGATGCAGCCTTCAACGATCAACGGTGCCGTGGCAAAGCCAAACTCATCGGCGCCGAGCAGCGCACCGATGACGACGTCACGCCCGGTACGCATACCGCCGTCGACCTGGACCGCAATTCGCCCGCGCAGCCGGTTGAGCACTAGGGTCTGATGGGTTTCGGCAAGGCCGATCTCCCATGGTGATCCGGCATGTTTGATAGAGGTCAGCGGCGAAGCACCGGTGCCACCGTCATAACCGGCAATCGTCACATGATCTGCATGCGCTTTCGATACACCGGCAGCGACGGTACCCACACCCACCTCGGAAACAAGTTTGACACTGATACGCGCATTTGGATTGACGTTCTTGAGATCATGAATAAGCTGCGCCAAGTCCTCAATCGAATAAATATCATGATGGGGTGGCGGCGAGATCAGACCCACGCCCGGCGTAGAGTGTCGCACGCGCGCGATCCAGTCACTGACTTTATGACCCGGCAGCTGTCCACCCTCACCCGGCTTGGCGCCCTGCGCCATCTTGATCTGGATATCGTTGGCACTCACCAGGTACTCCGTCGTTACGCCAAAGCGCCCCGAGGCTACCTGCTTGATAGCGGAACGCATGGAGTCGCCATTCTCGAGCAGTTTGTAGCGCTCACGCTCCTCACCACCTTCACCGGTATTGGATTTGCCACCGATCCGGTTCATGGCGATGGCCAGTGTGGTATGCGCTTCCCAGGAAATGGAACCAAACGACATGGCACCTGTCGCGAAACGCCTTACGATCTCCTTTGCCGGTTCGACTTCCTCGAGCGGAATCGGTTTGTCGCTAATGCGAAGCTCGAACAAGCCTCGCAGTGTCAGTAACCTTTCATTTTGCTCGTTGACATAACGGGCATATTCTTTATAGGTTTGCCAGTCATTGGCGCGCGCCGCATGTTGGAGTTTCGCAATGCTATCGGGCGTCCATGCATGGTCCTCACCGCGGATACGGAAGGCATAGTCGCCGCCCACATCGAGTGCATTTTTGTAAATCGGCGCATCACCATACGCGTCGCGGTGCCAGCGAACGGTCTCCTCGGCAATCTCGGTCAGACCTACGCCCTCGACCATACTGGCGGTGCCCGTGAAATATCTTTCCACGAACTCGGTCTTGAGTCCTACTGCATCGAATATCTGCGCGCCGCAGTAAGACTGGTAGGTCGAAATCCCCATCTTGGACATCACCTTGAGGATTCCTTTGCCAATAGCCTTGATATAGCGCTTGTGTGCCTCGGCGGGTTCGATTGGCTCGGGGAAATCCACGGACATGGCCGTAAGCGTCTCAAATGCCAGATAAGGGTTAATCGCCTCGGCACCATAGCCCGCGAGCACGCAGAAGTGATGCACTTCGCGTGCCGCACCCGTCTCAACTACCACTCCCGAATTTGTACGGAGCCCCGCACGTACCAGGTGGTGATGGACGGCACTGGTCGCAAGCAGAGCGGGAATCGGCACGCGCTCTGCAGAAACGCCGCGATCGGAAAGAATGAGAATGTTGAACCCGTCACGCACGGCCTTTTCTGCCTCTTGGCACAGCGCTGTCAACGCCGGCTCAAGACCCGTGACTCCCTCTCCAGCGGGGTAGCAGATATCCAGGGTTCGCGTGCGGAAAGCCCCTTCGGTGTGTTCCTCGATGCTACGGATACGTTCGAGATCCTTATTGGTAAGGATTGGCTGATGCACCTCGAGACGCTTGTGGGTGCCCGCGTCGTCCAGACCAAGCAGATTAGGACGCGGGCCGATCAGGGAAACCAGCGACATGACCAGTTCCTCGCGAATAGGGTCGATCGGCGGGTTGGTCACCTGAGCAAAATTCTGCTTGAAATAATTGAATAGTGGCTTGGATCTGTTCGAGAGAACCGCGATGGGGTTGTCCGCTCCCATGGAACCGATGGCCTCCTGTCCGGCAACCGCCATCGGTGTCAGCAACATGCGTAGGTCTTCCTGCGTATAGCCGAATGCCTGCTGACGATCAAGCAAGGTGTGGGGATCGCCTCCGTTAGCCTGAGCCGCCGCAGGCAGGTTCTTGAGTAAAATCTGGGTTTGATCTAGCCACTGCTGATAGGGATAGCTGGCGGCCAGTTCGGCCTTCAATTCCGTGTCATCGATAATTCGGCCTGCCTCGAGATCGATCAGGAACATCTTCCCCGGCTGCAAACGCCACTTCTTCACAATCTTGCTGTCCGCAATGTCAAGCACGCCCATTTCGGAGGCCATGATCACCAGACCATCCTCGGTAATGAGATAGCGCGCCGGGCGCAAACCGTTACGATCCAGGGTTGCGCCGATCTTGCGACCGTCAGTAAAAGCGACGGCAGCAGGGCCGTCCCAAGGCTCCATCAGGGCCGCATAGTACTCATAGAAGGCTCGGCGCGCCTCGTCCATCAGTGGGTTACCCGCCCAGGCCTCGGGGATCAGGAGCATCATTGCATGCGGCATAGAGTAGCCACCGGCAACGAGAAGCTCGAGGGCATTATCAAAGCATGCTGAATCACTCTGGCCTTCAGCGATCAAAGGCCAGATCTTTTCCAAATCATCGCCGATCAGGTTCGACTTCAGGGAATGGCGGCGCGCAGCCATCCAGTTGATGTTGCCACGCAGCGTGTTGATCTCGCCGTTATGAGCGATCATTCGAAAGGGATGGGCGAGATCCCACGAAGGGAAAGTGTTGGTGGAAAAGCGCTGGTGAACCAGCGCCAGCGCCGATACCAGTCGCTCGTCTTTGAGGTCCGGATAGTAGGCATCGACCTGATTGGCCAAAAGCATGCCCTTGTAAACCAAGGTACGTGAAGACAGTGAAGGGATATAGAACGTCTCGCGTCCCTCCCAATCCGATTGACGCACCGCGTTTTCAACCCGTTTGCAAATCACGAACAACTTGCGTTCGAAGGCCTCTTGGTCCTCGCAATTGGGACCCGGTGCGATAAAGACCTGACGGATAACCGGCTCGACCAGCTTCACGCTTTCGCCCAGACCGGAATTATCAGTAGGCACCGCGCGCCAACCGAGGAGTTCCTGGCCTTCCTCCGTGAGTATCTCTTCGATAAGAGCCTCGCACGCCGAGTGGATCCTGGCCGACTGGGGTAAAAACATCATGCCCACGCCGTAAGCACCGCTAGCTGGCAATTCAAACCCCAGATGCGCACATTCGTCGCGCAGGAACTGATCGGGTATCTGAATGAGAATGCCTGCGCCGTCACCTGCCAGCGGGTCCGCACCAACAGCGCCGCGGTGAGTCAGGTTATCCAGTATCTGCAGTCCCTGCCGCACAATGGCATGACTCTTGATACCTTTGATATGGGCAATGAAACCAACGCCACAGGCATCGTGCTCATTAACAGGGTCGTAAAGACCCTGCTTGGGCGGCAACGTACCAAGATTCATGGCCAGACCTCTCTGTCAACCTCGACCAGAACAAACCGCGGCGGGGCGCAGTACCTTGTCTCCGGTACCTTGAGATAGGGCTATCGGTGCTATTCCCGAGATCCCCGGTGCGGTCGGAAAGTATAGCGCCGGGATACCGGCGGTTCAATTGAGTCTGACACGCGCTTTTCTGTTTAGTTTCAGCCGCATGTAACGGGCTAAGTACGTGAATACTCTAGGGCGAGTGGGCAGACTGGATATCTGCCTGAATCGACGAGAAGGATCTGGACCAAGTCCCGGCCTTGCGAACCGGTTCCGGCAACGACGCGATAGCCGCCTTGGCGGCTGCACGATCTGCATAAACACCATAAACCAGCACATACCAGTCTTTACTATCACGATATGTATGGAAATAGGCAACTGGCTGGCTGAACTTATATTCACGGAGAAACCGGTTCACGGAAGATTTCTGACTGACCCCTAGAAGCTGTAGCGTGAAGGCCTCCGCCGGCTGGCTCAACAGCCATGCCTCGCGGTACACCCCTGCAGCATCGTTATCATTGGCCTTGGTAACGGCACTAACCTTGCGCAAAGGCTCTTCCTTCGCCTTAGCAGCTACGGCGGATACACTGGCGCTCCGCGAAAGCCCCGACTGCGCCGCGCCACTCTTCTCATCACTGCCGGCGTCCCGCACCTCCCTTGGCGCAGCGAGGCGGCTGTCCGTCTCCAATGGCGGCTGCTCCACTGGCGCCGGCGTCGTTGGGATCGCTGGCGGCTCGACTGGCCGGGGCAGGAACAGTGGTTGCTGCGTGGCGGCGCCTGCTGCAACCTCGATGACGGGCGTCTGCTCTAGCTTCACGGGCTGCGTGACAGAAATTGGGGGTTCCGCCAAAGATTGCGGCACCCGTTGCTCCTCCGCCGTCCCACGCCTGTCAACGCGCGAGGCCTCAGGGCGCGGAAGCATCAGATCCTGGCTGACGATATTGGCATCCGACGGCTCATCGGGACTTTGGTAGGAAGGGCCGATCCACCAGACGAAACCTGCGACAACGAAAGCCGCGATACCTGCGCCAAGCCACCTGCCCTCCCACGATATCCTGCCAAGAGCATACGCCTGCCTTCCGCGGACACGTGATTTCCGGGTACGGTGGCTATGTTGTGGCGACGCCCATACATGCTCCGTCAGCGTTTGGTGTGCAAGCTTATTGATACGGGCCGGAAGGCCTTCCGCCGATTTGTGAATGGCACGTATTTCCATTGGACTGAATGGACTGTCGCCAGAGTAACCCGCTACCGCTAGGCGATACATGACATAGGCGTCCGTCTGTGCCTCATCGAATGGATGTATGACCAGGGTATGAATAAGGGACGACGCCCCTTCATATTGGGCCGCTTCTGCAAATCTGCCTGTCAGTCCGGGCGCACCAAAAAGTACTATGCGCAGATACTTTACCGTTTCCGCGGCTGAAGCGCCGAGATTGAGCAATTGCTTCAAGACTGCCGCCGGCACCTGATCGGCATCATCCACAATGACAACAGGGACCTGTGACGCTTGCTCGATGACTTGGCAGTAATCAGCGAGAAGTGTCTGGAGTTCATGCGGATCTGCTGACTCATTCAGACCAAAGTGAAGGGCAAGTTGCCTGATGAGTGCGAGGGGTTCAGGAATATCAGCTGGTTGCAGATGGCAGACCTTCCAGCTGTTACTCGCGTGCATGATGAGCTGCCGCAGCATGGTGGTCTTGCCACTGCCTGAGTCTCCCTCAACAATCAGAACCATGCCCCCAAACTGGGTCAGGTGCTGCAACTGATCCAGCCGCTTGGTCAAGCCTGGGTCTGCGAAAAAGAAAGTGTCATCAACCTCTGTCGAAAATGGCAGACAGTGCAGACGCAAGGCCCCGACATAATCAGGTTCATGCATCGCGCTCATCGCTCCCGTCTCGTCATACATCGTTTTCAAGGTTTGTCGTGACCCTGGATAAAGACAATCCGATAACCCCGTCTCAACTGCTCGTCACGCACCTTGAGTAAGGCCTGCTGCGCCTGCTCCCGGCCTGCAAAATGTTCCTTTCGCACCCGGCCGCCGGCACCCTGAAAGCCCCATTCTCGAATCAGACTCCAACCCTCGAGAAGATCCTTCTGGAGATGCAGGTGGTAGTAACGGGGAGCTTTATCGTCCGTGGCCGCTATCTGCATATAGATTCGCATTGGTTAGGAAAGGCAAATCGCCAACTTGTTTCACGTTAGCTCCTTGGGATTATATACCCGTTCATACTCGGCAATAGCGAATCTATCAGTCATGCCTGCGATATAGTCCGAAACGCCGCGCGCTCGCCCACTATCGCCTGCGAGGGACTCAAGTGCCTGTACCGCTGACTGTGTCTCTTCGGGCAACAGGCGGGCATCATTGATAAAGGCCTCGAACAGCGCTTTGATGACGCGAACCGCTTTGGCGGTCATGCGATGCACCCGATAATGCTGATAAAGGTGCCGTCGCAGGAATCGTTTCAACTCGAGATGCTGCTGTCGCATATGATCGCTGAAAGCCACAAGTGGCTCACGCTGGGTGCGCACAGCCTCAATATCTGCTGGCCGCCATCTGGCCAGATTCCTCTGGCTCGCCTCAACCAGGTCCGTCGCCTGCCGGTTGATCATCCGGCGTACTACCTCATGTACGGTGCGGCGTTGTGTCAATCCCGGGTAACAACGCCTGACCTCATCGTATTGCTCTCCGAACAGGGCCTCGTGAGCCAACTGCTCAACATTGATCAATCCAGCCCGCAGACCATCATCGACGTCATGGCTGTTGTAGGCAATGCCATCCGCTAAGTCGGTCAGCTGCGCCTCAAGACTGGGCTGTTGTTTATTCAGAAAGCGCTCACCGATATCGCCCAGTTCCGTGGCCCTGGCCGGCGAACAATGCTTGAGAATTCCTTCGCGGCTTTCGAACGTGAGATTCAGTCCATCAAATTCAGCGTAACGCTGTTCTAGATGATCAACAACCCGAAGCGACTGAAGATTGTGCTCGAATCCGCCGAACTGTTTCATACACGCGTTAAGTGCGTCCTGACCCGCATGCCCAAAAGGTGTATGCCCCAGATCGTGTGCCAAGGCAATTGCCTCAGTAAGGTCCTCGTTCAATGTCAGGGCGCGTGCGACTGAGCGTGCGATCTGCGCGACCTCTATGGAATGCGTCAGGCGGGTGCGAAACAGATCACCTTCATGATTCACAAATACCTGCGTCTTGTATTCGAGCCGACGAAAGGCGGCAGAATGAATAATACGATCGCGATCACGCTGAAACTCGCTTCGATACACGGGCTGGGGCTCAAGATATCGACGCCCGCGCGATGCTTCGTCCAGTGCCGCGTAAGGCGCAAGCCACCGCCTTCCGTCGGCAGACTTGGAACATCCATTTTCTGTAGCAGCAAGCATGCTATCTGGTGCTGCTGTTTCATTGGGCTTCATTTGTGCCCACCGGTAAACGTGCCGTTAAAACGAGCGATCTCATCGTATCAGGCCCGGCAGGTCGCAAGCTCAAGTGTTCGGCGCAATACTTCCGCATCGAAGTCCCCAGTCACTTCTGCGTGACCAATACCCTTTTGCAGAACGAGCCGCAATCCGCTATCCGCAGCCTTTTTGTCAACTGCCATGAGTTCGAGAAACTGTGTGGCACCCATCCCCTGCGGCGGTTTGGTCGGCAACCCTACCCTCACAAGCAGCGCCTCGATGCGTTGAACGTCATTATCTGACAACCACCCATGCCCGGCCGAAACGCGCGCCGCCAGCAGCATACCGACGGCAACAGCCTCGCCGTGCAGCCAACCCCCGTAGCCGGTACCAGTTTCTATTGCATGGCCAAAGGTATGGCCCAGATTTAGCAACGCTCGTTGTCCACTTTCCCGCTCATCGGCTGCGACAACTTCCGCCTTGTTATGACAGGACTGTTCTATCGCGTACGACAACACATCCGAATCCCGCGCAAGCAGGGCTTCAACGTTTTCTTCGAGCCAGAAAAAGAACCCAGCGTCACGAATTAATCCGTATTTGATAACCTCTGCCACACCCGCGACAAGTTGCCGGTTGTCTAATGTATCGAGGGTCGCGGTATCAGCAACCACACATCGTGGCTGATGGAAGGCGCCGATCATGTTCTTGCCAAGCGGGTGATTGACACCGGTCTTGCCGCCGACAGATGAATCAACCTGCGCAAGCAACGTTGTCGGGACCTGAATCAAATCCACCCCTCGCTGGTAGGTGGCTGCAGCAAACCCGGCGATGTCACCAACCACGCCTCCACCTAAGGCCACCAGGGTACATGAGCGATTGAATCGGTTCTGGAGCAATGCATCAAAAATCACATTCAAGGTTTCGAGCGTCTTGTATACCTCACCATCTGGAAGTATTACGTTCTGTAGCTCCAAGTCGCTGAAGCTGGAAGCGACGCGATCCAAGTAAAGGGGAGCGACGGTTTCGTTACTGACCACCATCACTTGGCGCCCACCGAGAAATGGTCTTATCAGCTCCGCACGCTCGAGTATGCCTGCGCCGATAAAGATTGGATAGCTGCGATCATCCAAGTCAACATCGAGAGTTTTCATGGTCACAATTGGAGGTTTTCGGCAAGGTACCGGCCCTATTATGCCGAACCCTGTCACTCGACACGAGCCCGGATACTATCCACAATATACTGTGCAACATCCTTTGCGGTTCGGTTGTCAGTATTGACGACGAGGTCTGACACCTCAAGATACAGGGGCTCGCGGTCCCGCATCAGTTCCTCCAGACGCGTGCGCGGATCCTCGGTCTGCAGCAATGGCCGATTTCTGTCACGCCGGGTACGGGAAAGCTGTGATGTCACTGAAGTCTGCAAGTAGACGACGAAACCGCGAGTAGCAAGGTGACGGCCGTTATCCGGGTCCAAGACAGCCCCTCCACCGGTGGCCAACACGACGTCGGGACGCAGAGTGAGATCGTCTATAACGGCGTGCTCTCGTTTACGGAATCCCCGCTCACCCTCTAGCTCGAAGATCAGAGGAATATCAACCCCCGTTCGATCTTCTATCTCGCGATCGGTATCATAGAACGATCGATCGAGGAGGCGCGCCAGCCGTCGCCCAATGGTGGTTTTGCCGGCCCCCATCGGGCCGACCAAAAATAAACTGCCCGGCATCTTCATGCCGGGCAGATATGCCAGAAACGGGCTCTGGTTACAAGTTTGGCGCGATAAGCTGCTACCTGACTGCGAGCGTCTGTTTGATGATCCTCGGCGTCACAAAGATCAAGAGCTCAGACCGGTCATTGACGTCACGCGTCTGGCGAAAAGCCCAGCCGAGGCCCGGGATATCGGAGAAGAAGGGTACTGCATCCTTCTCCTTGCTCTGAGTCGTCTCGTAAATGCCACCAAGCACCACTGTTTCACCATTATCGACCAGTACCTGGGTCTCAACCGCGCGTGTATCAATACTTGGCACACCCTGGAATACCTCACCAACGTTATCCTTGTTGACCTTCAGATCCATTATGATGCGGTCATCCGGCGTGATTTGCGGTGTAACGCGCAGCGACAGGACGGCCTCTTTAAAACTGACTGACGTGGCACCACTGGACGAAGCTTCCTGATAGGGGACCTCCACACCTTGGCGTATCATTGCTTCCTGCTGGTTCGAGGTAACCACCCGCGGACTGGAGACCACCTCGCCGCGGCCTTCCAACTGCAAGGCAGACAACTCTAACCGGAGTAGATTCTGGCCGATTTTCCCAACCAGGAAATTAACAGCTCCTGCAGCGTTCTGCACCGGCAAATCGACCGTCAACGCCTCAACAGGCGGGTCAGAGTCTCCGGGATTCACAATGATTGGACTTGGCGTTGCAAGGTCACCAGGCAAACCACCGCCAACGATCCTGAATCTATCGCCATTGTCGGCAGTACCCCTTGCCGTCAACCCCAGCCTGACACCCAGGTCCTTGGCGAAGTTGTCCTGGGCAATAACAATCCGAGATTCAATGAGCACCTGCCGCACTGGAATGTCCAGCCTGGCTACCAAGGCGCGGATATCCTGCAGTTTTTCCGCCGTATCTTGAACCAGCAGGGTATTCGTCCGTTCATCGATCGTGACTGTACCGCGCTCCGAGAGTAGTGAGGTATCCTCATTCTTGATAAGGTCGGCAAGGTCAGATGCCTTCGCATAGTTGATCTGTATGAATTCGGAGTATAAAGGTGACAGCTCCTCAATCTGTTTCAAGGATTCAAGCTCAAGCTTTTCCCGCGCGGCAATCTCTTCGCCCGGCGCAACCAGCATGACATCATCCGTCTGCCGCATGGCCAGCCCCTTCGTCTTCAGAATGATATCAAGCGCTTGATCCCAAGGCACATTCTGCAGCCGCAGAGTTAGATTACCTGTCACTGTATCACTGACGACAATGTTAATGCCGGTGAAATCGGCAATTAGCTGGAGCACGGACCGCACCTCAATATCCTGGAAGTTCAACGACAGCCGTTCTCCCGTGAATCCAATCTGCTCGCGCTTGCGTACCTCCTGTTCTTCCTTGGTGGTCGTCTTGACCTCGACCGTGAACTGATTATCGGTCTGGTAACCGAGAAAATCGTACTCACCGAAAGGATCGATCACTAGACGCGCATTATTGCCCTTGTTGAACGCATCAACCGTCCTGATTGGAGTGGCAAAATCGAGCACATCGAGACGGCGCTCCAGTTTCTGAGGCAGCGTCGCGCCAAACAGATCAACGACTACTTTACCCGCCTCCTGGTGCAAATCGACTGGAACAGATGGATCCGACAGGGTAATCACGACACGGCCTTCGCCCTGTTCGCCGCGACGGAAATCCACGCCAGTGACCGAAAGCGCAGCGCCCTGGGTGACCTCCTGTTTACCCGCTGCTAATGGCTTTTCTGATACTTTAGCTGCAGCCGCGGCAATCGTAGCACTCGGATCCTGCAGCGTGACAATGATCTTGTTGTCCTCAACGCGGGTATCGTATGGTGCCATTTCCGTGAGATTCATTACCACTCGAGTCCGACCCTGCGCCTCAATCGCTGTCAAACTTTTCACCAATCCAACACCGACTGACTGGGATCGTTTCTCGAGCTTGTTAGACGTGGCCGGCAGATCCAGTGCGATGCGTGCCGGGTTGTCAATTGTAAAGGTCAACGGTTTCTCGGCGGGTTGACTCAGATTGAAAACGATCTGAACCTGGTTACCCGGCAAAGAACCCACTTCGAATGACTCAAGACTGTTAGATGCTGCCGATTCCTGGGACCGAACGTGCCCGCTCACCACGGACGCACCGATCAACACAAGCATCAGGCTGATACGCCGTATTATCGTACCAGGCCCATGTCGCTCCGGGCTGCCGGAGTGGTTATGTGAGTATTGGGCAATAGACGTGCTAATCATGATTTCCCCCCCATGGGATCATTCGCTGAGCGCGAGTGAGGCTTGACGTTCCATCCAACCCCCGAGCCCATCCGGTACAATTTCAGTCAATGCAACTTCATATTCGCTGATGGCTGTGATCCTGCCGTAGTTTTGTCCGAGGTGATTACCCGGCTGCAACCGGTGGATGGTGCCATCGTTGCTCGCCAAGACCAAAGCCCAGGTGTCTCCTTTCTGCTGCATTGTGCCAACCATGCGCAAGGTATCCAGCGGGAAATCCTCCAGCGCCTCGTGTGGCCGATTCTGATCCGGACGAATTCCACCGCCAGTACCCGACACGGTCCTTTGAGGTTCCGCCGAAACCGGCTGGGAAAATGGGCTGCGCAAATTACCCGCCTGATAAAGGAACGTTTCATACGGTTTGAATTCAGGCAGCGGTTCTATCCTGCTCGGCTGTTGGCTCCGTACTGCATGCACGTAGCTCTGCAAATCAGTAACATTGCTATTACTGCATGCTGTCAAGCCCAGGCCTAGAAAGAGTACCCAGGTCGGGCGCAGCAAATCGGTCCGTCCGATAATCACTAACCTTCCTCCTCTTCCAGGTACCTGTAGGTTTTTGCCGTAAGTTCCATTGTGAGTTCGTTACCCTCCTGGGCCGGCGATATCACGATATCGTGGATGGTGACGATGCGCGGCAAGGCTGCAACGGCGCTCACAAAGGCGCCAAATTCATGGTAAGTTCCATTGACTTTCACACTAATGGGGAGTTCGGCATAGAACTCCTTGGGGATTTCGTCACGAGGGCGGAACAACTCAAACTCCAGCCCACTGGCAAGGCCTGACTGTGACACATCAACCAGCAAACCGGCCACCTGAGTCTTGTTAGGGAGCTGGCGGAGCATGGTGCCGAATGACTGCCGCATCTCCTCGAGTTGTTGCTCATAGGCCTCAAGATTCGCCGCCTTGGCCGCCTTGCCTTCGAAACTGACCTTGAGTTCGGCCTCCTTCTTCTCCACCTGCTCAAGACGTAGTTGCTGATCCTTCAGATCAAACCAGTAGCCAAGTCCGAGCACCGCAAGGAGTGCGATCGCCACTGTGAGCAGCCGTATGGACGTAGGCCAATTGCTGACATTGCTGAAATCCAAATCATTCAAGTCAATATCCGAGAGATTCATGGGGTAACCTCCGCCACCTGCTCAGGTTCAGGGTCCGGATTCTGCATTGCGCGCAAATTGAATTTCGCAATTCTCCGGCGTTTCTCGGTTTCAGTCTGAATTACGTCGAGCGTTGGCTTACTCAGCCAGACAGAGCCATCGATATTGCGCATATAGGCAGAAACTCGCGCATTAGACTGGGCCACCCCGAAGAACGTCAGGTTGTTACCCTCTTGGGCAAGTTTCTCCAGATAGACGCCTTCGGGCAGTGTACGAACGATGTCGTCCAACAGATGCACGCTCAAAGGACGGCTACTCTGGAGCTGCTGAATCACATTCATCCGCGCCAATAACTTGGCCTTCGTGGATTCCAGATCGCGGATCTTAGCAATCCTTTTGTCAAGCTTAACGATTTCTTCCTCAAGGAAACGGTTTCTTGCACTCTGGCTCTCGATCATGCCTTGAACCTGCATATGCGCCAAGAACACCAGGAGCGCCCCCAAAATCGCTGCACCGGCTAAAGTGAAAGCGAATTCCCGCTGTTTCTGCTTGCGTAGTTCCTCGCGCCAGGGTAGTAAGTTAATGCGTGCCATCTTAGTCAAAACTCCTTAAAGCCAGTCCACATGCGATCATTAACGCCGGCGCGTCGTTGCTGAGCGGCTGCGGCTTGACCCGTGACGCAAGTGACATGTCACCAAATGGATTGGCAATGACCGTTTCAATCCCGAGAGTCTGCTCAATTAGCTCACCGGTTCCTGGAATCGAGGCGCTACCTCCCGCCAAGATGATCTGGTCGATTGTGTTATACTGACTCGATGAAAAAAAGAATTGCAGTGATCGGCTTACCTGCTGAGCCATGGCTTCTTTGAAGGGCTCCAGCACTTCGGGAACGTAATTGTCCGGCAGCCCACCCTGACGTTTGGCCATGCCGGCCTCTTCATAAGAGAGGCCGTAGCGGCGCATGATCTCTTCTGTGAGCTGCTTGCCACCAAATGCCTGATCGCGCGTGTAAATGATCTTGAAATCATGGAGAACGCTTAATGTCGTCATGGTAGCGCCGACATCGACGACCGCAATAGTTCTGTCGATACCCTGGTCAGGCATCTGATCTGCGAATAGAGCAAACGCGTTTTCCAGCGCATAGGCCTCGACATCAACGACCTTGGCCATTAAACCGCCACTCTCAACGGCGGCGACCCGCATGTCAACGTTCTCACTGCGCGAAGCCGCGAGCAAAACATCTACGCTGTCGGGAGTCTTCTCCGAAGAACCAATCACCTCAAAATCCAGATTGACCTCTTCCAGCGGGTAGGGAATATACTGATCCGCCTCTAGCTCGATCTGGGCTTCCATTTCGCTCTCCGACAGCGAGGCCGGCATAGGAATGACTTTGGTGATAACTGATGAACCTGCCACCGCTACCGCTGCGAGTTTGCTGCGGGTACCGGCGCGCTTGACCGCGCGGCGGATCGCCTCCCCCACCGCCTCTGCATCGGTTACACTTTTTTCTACCACTGAATTCGGAGGGAGGGGCTCCACCGCGTAGCTTTCGACGCGGTAACGGGATCCGTTGCGGCTCAGCTCGAGCAGCTTGACAGCTGTAGAGCTGATATCCAATCCCAAGAGCGGAGGCTGGTTCCTTTTAAGCAGTTGCGCTAGCTGCACTGTGATTTCCTTCCTTTAATCCAAAAGGTTGTGGCGCAATTCCGCTTCGACGCATTAGAAAACATGACCAACTTGTTGTCAACTAATGTCTATAGATGAAGCGCTGGCGTCGATTCATGGTATCGGACACTCTATAGTTTCCTTTATAGTGCGATGTATGAACCCCTTCACAAGCTGGTCGTAACGGCTTTTATTCTCACACATGAAAATCCTGCGCCCCCTTCTGACAGTACTTTCGGGCCTGCTGACGATCGCTGTAATCGCCGTCGCGGTAGCCTATTTCTACATCGTCCCGCAACTGCCATCAATTGAGACCCTGCGCGACGTGCGCCTCCAGGTTCCATTGCGCATCTACTCTGGCGATCGGCGTCTGCTGGCTGAATTTGGGGAAATGCGACGTATACCGGTCTCATATGCCCAGGTACCGAAACCCATGATTGAGGCATTTCTTGCTGCAGAGGATGACCGGTTTTTTCAACACCCTGGAGTCGACTACCAGGGGTTGTTACGCGCCGCCATTGAACTCGCCCGGACAGGCGAGAAGCGGCAAGGTGGCAGCACCATTACAATGCAGGTCGCGCGCAACTTCTTCCTGAGCAGTGAAAAGACTTACCTGCGCAAGCTCACCGAGATATTTCTTGCTTTGAAAATCGAAAGGGAGCTTGCCAAAGAAGAGATTCTCGAACTCTATCTGAACAAGATCTATCTGGGTCACCGGTCCTACGGCATCGGCGCGGCAGCCGAAGTGTACTATGGAGCAAGCCTGGATGAGCTCTCGGTCGCAAAGATGGCAATGATTGCCGGGCTCCCCAAAGCACCATCGCGGACCAATCCTATTAGTGATCCAGAAGGCGCGACCGGACGACGCAACTACGTTCTGGATCGTATGCACCGATTGGGTTATTTGGACAACGCGGCGTATCAGGCAGCTATCTCCGAAGTGGATACCGCCAGCCTACATGCTGCTGCCGCCGAACTTGAAGCTCCCTATTTGGCTGAGATGGTTCGCGCTGAAATGGTCAAGCGCTTCGGCAACGATGCCTATACTGGTGGATACCGAGTTGTGACCACCATTGACTCGCGTCTGCAACAGGCGGCTACTTCTGCCCTGCGCAAAACGCTACTGGATTATGACAAACGACACGGATTCAGGGGACCTGAGCATCACTATGATCTGTCCACGCTTGCTGACGCACATGCACGGGCTGAATTGCTCCATAATTTTGCCGTCTATGCCGACCTCTACCCCGCACTTGTGACGCAGGTAGACGAACAATCCATAAAAGTACTGTTAGTTGATGCTCAGTATGCGACTGTCGACTGGTCAAACATCGCATGGGCCCGGCGCCACATCACTTCGGCGCGGAGCGGCAATCCGCCAAAGAAAGCAAGCGACGTTGTCAAGATAGGTGACGTCGTACGGGTTCGGCAAGATAACGATGGGAACTGGCAGCTTACCCAGATCCCAGATGTTGAGGGTGCACTGGTCTCCATGCGGCCGCAGGACGGCTCGATTCTAGCATTGACAGGAGGCTTTGAGTTCAGGCGAAGCAAGTTCAACCGCGTTACCCAGGCGTATCGTCAGCCGGGCTCAAGTTTCAAACCGTTCATCTATTCCGCTGCACTCGAACACGGTTTCACTGCTGCGAGCGTGCTTAATGATGCACCTGTTGTTTTCGACGATCCCGCACTGGAACAGGCATGGCGGCCGGAAAATTACAGTGGTCGGTTCTATGGACCTACCCGCTTACGTGAGGCATTGGTTCATTCGCGGAACTTGGTTTCCGTGCGACTGCTGCAGGCAATTGGAATTGACTACGCCGTAGACTATGTCCAGCGTTTCGGCTTTGACCCGAAAACACTTCCTCGCGATCTTTCGCTTGCGCTCGGCAGCGGCACGGTTACGCCGGTTGGAATAAACACGGCTTATGCAGTCTTCGCAAACGGTGGCTTCAAGGTAGATCCCTACTTCATTCAGCAAATCATGGGCGCTGAAGGGGAGCTGGTTTATCAAGCCAATCCCGCGGTGGTTTGTCCGGAATGTGAAAAACCAGAGGCGGACGCGCTATCGGCAACAATGACAGAGACACCTTCAGAAGACCTGTATACCGCCTCAGACATGGAAACATTGGGAATTCGATCTGCAACCCCGGTAATCACACCGCAGAATGCCTGGCTGATCACTTCCATGCTGCGGGACGCGATCAATCGGGGCACAGGGCGCCGGGCACGTCAGCTTCAACGGTCGGACCTTGCGGGCAAGACCGGTACCACTAACGACCAGCGAGATGCCTGGTTCTGCGGATTCAGCCCCAGCCTTGTAACGACTGCATGGACCGGCTTTGATGACCTTCAGCCATTGGGACCCGCTGAGACGGGTGCACATGCGGCGCTACCCATGTGGATGGATTTCATGCAAAACGCACTTGAAGGCGTGAAGGAGAAACGGCTGGAAACTCCTCCCGGGCTGGTCACAGTTCGTATTGATCCTGCTACCGGTCTGCTGGCATCGAGCAGGCAGAACAACGCTGTCTTCGAAACTTTTCGGGAAGGCCATGCTCCAACCCGTGTAAGTCGCACCATAAGCGCCACGGATGAAACCTCGCACCCGGATACGCCCGAGCAGCTGTTCTGAATTCGGCTGACTGAATCAGCGCGAATCCAAACCATCCCAATGCGTTCAAATATAAAAGGTCGGCAGATGCGTGACCGCATCGCGCAGGAGGCGGCCCGGTTGATGGTTGAAGAAGGGGTGCGCGATTACTATACCGCAAAACGCAAGGCAGCGCTCCGCGTTGGCGCACCAGACACCCGAAACATACCGCGAAACACCGAGGTCGAAGCAGCGCTGCAGTCTTACCAGAAACTATTCCACGGTGAAAGGCAGATTGCACGGATGCAGGAACTGCGCGGCAGCGCTCTGGAAGCCATGCGGTTTTTTGAGCAGTTCGAGCCCCGCCTCGTCGGTTCTGTACTGACCGGCACAGCAGGCCCCTTTTCCGATATCAACCTGCACCTGTTCACCGATGTCCCTGAAGAGGTAAACCTTTACTTGCTTGAGAACCATGTACCCTTTGCAGCAGACCAGCGGCGGTTACGCATTTCTCGAAACCGGACTAACGAATATCCGGTACTGCGTTTCATGGCCGGAGACCATGCCATCGAGGCCATTGTGTTTCCGCGTGATGGCCTGCGTCAGGCACCCTGTAGTCCGCTGGATGGCAAACCCATGCGACGCGCAGGCATGGACGCTGTAACGCGCCTACTCGAATCAACAAACTGATGTGTTGCCTGCCAACACCACGATTGAGTTCGTGTTGTTATGCGACTTCCATGTGCCACGACCCGTCCAGCACGATATGACGAGGGATCACCCTGACCCGACTTTGACAGTTTCTGGGCACATGGTCGCAGTTTATCTAGGCAGGACAAGAGGTTACGGGCGTTGTAAAAAACACCCATGTACGCAGGTTTTGCGGGACCGTTAGACGACGTCGAGTAGCGGTGAAGGCTCTTGAATATGCAATGATTTCAGTCGCTTCGATGCTGCAGGGCCGGGCTCGGTGACCTGCCATACGCTCCCGTGGGGGCTCGACAATTGCGCAAGTTTTATCTGCTTCAGATCATCGCGAATGTTGCGCCAGGTGTCGGCGCAGGCCTGCTCGGCCACCCGCTCGAGCAACAAAGCGAGCACCGTCAGCGCGACATGGGCATGGATGCGGTGCACGGCCCAGTGATAGACCGGGCGCATACGCAACCCGCTCTTCAACCGCCGCCACGCCTCCTCAACGCGTTGGAGTTGTTTGTAGCCCAACGCCATATCCTCAGCACTCAAGGTGTCATCGTTGCTGTGGACGACGAACTTTCCATCGAGGCGCTCGGCCGCCTTGACTTTGGCCGCATCAATGGCCGGCTTGCCAGTCTTGGTCAGACGCACGTAGCGCCCGTAACGCCCGCTCGCACGCAGCGCACAGACCCGTTTGCTGTGACCGGGTGCGGGTTGCTCGCGCAGACTCTCGAGTTCCGCGGCAAGCTCGGCGAGCGCCTGCTCGCGATGACGGTGCTGACGCTCGGCCTCCAGCGGGTTGTGACAGACCACGTAGCGGGCGCGCCGCTCGCCCTCACCGACCACAACCTCCTTGACCTGCAGATGCTGCGCCACCTCTTGGTAGCGCCCGGGACGGCTGATGACCTTCCGGTCGACTTCACCGCCCGGATACACCGGCATGCACACGATGTAGCGTCCACCCCCGCGAGCGAGCCGCTTGAGGTTCGCCTGGGAGACCATGCCGGCATCGCCGACGAAGACACACCGGCCCAACCGCCAGCCCTTGAGCTCGCGCTTGACCTGCTCGACGGTGGTCACATCGACGGTGTTGCCGGGGAAGATCCAATGGCGCACCGGCAAGCCATCGCGAGTCACCGCCAGGCCCACCACAATCTGCGGCGCATCATCGCGCCCGTTCTTCGACTTGCCCCGTCTTCGAGGCGCACGGTAACACTTCGCCCCGGCCGCCACGCTGCCGCGCACTGCCTGCTCTTCCCCCACGCCCACATCCTCCGCATCGATCTCGAAGTGCAGCGAGGTCGTGTCGTAGAAAATAAGCTCCACATCGGCGTTGAGCAGGTCGGCCATGCGAAAGTAAATGGCTTGCTCGATCGGCTCCTTGTTCGCCTCGAGGAAGTCCATCGCGCGGTAAAGGTGGTGCAGCCCGAGCGCTTCGGCTCCCGCGATGCGTACGTCCTCCCCGAGCCATTGCTCATAGCAGTAGAGCTTCGAGGCCGGTGCACAGGCCCGGTTGGCGACCATCGCGAACAACGCGCGCTCAACCGGGAAGCCGAACTTGCGCCTGCCAACGACCTCGGTGATGACCTCACCGATGCCGAGGCGTTGCCACAGCCGCTCGAGCACATAGACATCGCCGTAGGACCAGGCATCCATCAGGCGCCACTCGGGATTCTCAGTGATGATCGCCTCGGGCGAGCAGCGACGCAGAATACTGCGTGCCAGACGTCGCAGCCGTTCGGCCACGGCGGGGTCGTCGGCGCGACCGAAGTTGTAGATGACCTGGATCTTGGACTGGCGTTTGATGGGGTCCCAGCGACTCTCGGCAAGCTGGAGGTGGGTGAGCGCGGAGCCGTCGGCGCGTTTTTGTCGAGTCTCACGCAAGTACATGTACGCGAGTATACGCCAGCTTCTTCCATATTAATAGCTCGCTATGCCATTCCATGTACGTGGCCTTTCGAGCAAAGTACGCGTTCGCTCGCAGCCTAAGCCCTTGTTTCCCCCA